>Ga0302313_10000358_pt1 | contig 41370 bp, 29 predicted proteins | sample III_Palsa_N2_2_FD_200454 | JGI IMG/M metagenome (GOLD analysis project Ga0302313, IMG submission 200454) | Peat permafrost microbial communities from Stordalen Mire near Abisko, Sweden - III_Palsa_N2_2 | ecosystem: Environmental > Terrestrial > Soil > Palsa > Peat permafrost | place: Sweden...
TAAAACGTCTCGGCAATCTTTCGAGCTTCCAGACGCGCCGCCCCGCACTCCCCGCGCATCTTCCAACGCCAAATTCACTTGGGCTGAGCTGTCAGCCAAGGTGGCGCATGAGCGGTTGTCGTTGAGACACATAACGTGAACAAAAATAAGTGAAATAAAACTTTGTTCATTTCCCTCTCAGCTATATGCATCCGTACCTCCTGCTCGAGCGTATCTCTTCGAGTCTCCCAAGGAAGTGAGATGGCCAGGGGGTCGACCGTGAAGATCAGTCATTCGATGTGCTTGCCAACGCTTTTGACATGCGCGTTGGTAACGCCACGGATCCGTATCAATCACGCCGAACAGGTTAAAGGAGCAACACGCAATTGGAGCCGTGTAGTGTCGCTTTAGCCTCAAGCCCGAGAGAACTCCGCGGAATTGAATGATTCAGTGCGATGAGGTAACACCATGAAATTGAAATTGAAACCCATAGTTCTGCTCTTGAGTTTGGTGCCCGTAGTTGCCATGGCGTCAAGCCATCGCGAGGCCCCATTCATCAGCACCATGCCACAGCTTGATGCCAGCGACTTTTACATGTTCATGAGTTACGAAACAGGGCGCGCCGCGTATGTGACCCTGCTGGCCAATTACAATCCGCTGCAGGATGCTTACAGCGGCCCGAATTTCCACACGATGAGCGATCGGGCTGAGTACGATATTCGCATCGACAATACCGGCGGTGCGAAAGCGAACCTCACCTTCCGGTTCACGTTCACCAACACCTATAACAAGCTCGCCGTTCCGACCGGTGCCAGCACGCCAACCACGGTGCCATTGATCAACATCGGTTCGATTACCGCCGGCAATCAGAGCAATCTCAACATCACCCAAACCTACAAGGTGCAGCTCTTCAGGGACGGCCAAGCGCCCGGCGAACCGGTTACCAATTTTACGGGCGGGTCGGACACGTTTACTAAGCCGGCAGACAACATCGGCAACAAATCAATCGCCGACTATGCCACGTATGCCGGCAGCTACGTCTATAGCGTCAACATTCCCGGATGCGCGTCGCCTGGGCGCATGTTTGTAGGTCAGCGCAAGGATGGCTTCGTCGCCGACCTGGGCGCGATTTTCGATCTGGTGAATCTCAACCCGCTCGGGGGCGTAGGCTCGACCCCCAATGCGCTTACCGACAAGAATGTCGACACGCTGGCACTCGAAGTTCCCGTCGCTTGCTTGCGCGATACCGCCGGTGATCCCGTCATCGGTGGCTGGACAACTTCATTCGTGCAGAACAACTGGGTCTTGAGCCAGACCGGCACGCAATCGGATTACTACGCACCGAACAACTTCTATAGTGAAAATTACACCCAAGTATCCCGATTGGGTTCACCGCTGGTCAATGAACTGGTCATTGGTCTCAAGGACAAAGACAATTTCAACGGCAGCGCACCAAGCGGCGACGCGCAGTTTGCGAGCTATGTGACCAATCCAACACTGCCTGTCCTATTGAATGCATTGTTCGGCACAGCGGCTGTGGTGCCACAAACGCCACGCAACGATCTGGTAAGTGCTTTCCTTACTGGCCTGCCGGGTCTCAACAAGCCGGCAAACGTTGTTCCTTCGGAAGAGTTGCGGCTGAACACTACCATCGCGCCCACGGCACCGGCATCACAGAATTACCTCGGGGTACTAGGAGGCGATCTAGCAGGTTTCCCGAACGGACGCCGCCCTTACGATGATGTCGTGACCATCGCGCTTCGTGTGGTGGAAGGTGCTATCTGCAGTACGACTTACGGCGCCTGTGGCAGTGAGACTACCGATCCGAACAAAGGCGCGGCTTATACCGATGGCGCAAATTCACCCGGACCGACAGCTGCGAATGAGACTGTGGTGGGCCAGGAAAATGCAGCGGATACCTATCTGGCAGTGTTCCCATATCTCAATACGCCGGTTCCAGGTTCTGTCAATGCAACATCACCCAGTGCAATCCGTGCAAGCGCGATTCACTAATACCCCGCAGGTCTGCAATTGGCTTGTAGCAGTCAGCCGCCTTCGAGTGTGAGTCCATGAATGATCCACACGAAGGCACTGTAGACGAAGTACGCCGCAGTTCACGCTGCGTCGTACTTCGTTTTTTTTTATTTTTGCTGCTCTTGCTACCGATTACTCTGGTTGCGCAAACGCCTCGGGATGCTCCCTACATTCCCGCCACTGACAGCGTCGTCTTACAACTCGTACCTCCTCGGACTGATCCTCGCGTGCGTCAATTCGACCAATTGCGTAGCGATCTGAGTGCCCATCCTCAAGATGCGGCAAAGGCTGTGTTGCTTGCCATAGCCTATGTGGATTATGGACGTTCGACGGGGGATGCCCGCTATTTAGGGCGCGCCATGGCAGTGATTCAGCCGTTCATGGCAACCCCGTCACCACCTGTTTCGGTCATGCTCGTACACGCAACGATCCAGCAAAGCCGTCATTTTTTCCAGGCATCTCGCGACGAGCTTACGCAGATTCTCAAACGTGACCCCGGCAACGTTCAGGCACTTTTGACGTTGGCCACGGTGGCGATGGTTCAGGGCGACCATGCTCTGGCAAACAAACTGTGCGTTGACCTCACCAACGATGCCGGTAATTTCATGGGCATGATCTGTAGTGCTTCATTGCGCAGCCTCAGCGGGCAGGGCGCGCAGGCTAATGCACTGTTCTCTTATGTGGAAGACCCAGGCCCCAAGGCACCACCCGCCATCTCGGCGTGGATCGAGGGTTTGATGGCCGATAATGCGGCACGCATGGGTCTCGCCGATCAGGCCGATGTTCATTTCAAGAAAGCCCTGCAACAGACGCCCGGTGACAACTTTCTGCTAGCCGACTACGGCGAATTTCTCATCGATCATGGCCGCGCCAAAGAGGCGGTTGACCTGGTCGATGGGGATACCCAATCCGACACGTCGTTTCTGGTTCTCGTGACAGCGGAGAAAGCGCTCGGTTTGCCGAAAGCCAAAACCGACATGGCGGAAATGGATGCCCGGTTTCAGTCCATGGACCAACGTGGGGATCACGTCTTCATGCGTGAGGAGGCAAGCTATTTATTACATGTCGAGCACAGCCCCAAGGCCGCGTTGGATTTGGCCACGCAAAATTGGCAAGTACAGCGCGCGCCGAAGGATGTGCGTGTCTACTTGGAGGCTGCGCTCGCCACGAACGATCCTGCGGCAGCAACGCCTGTGCTCGATTTCATCGATAGCACGCATCTCAACGATGTAAGCATCAATCCACTGGTCGCGCAATTGCATGTGCTACAGGCGGCGGCTCCCAGCATGACTTCGGCAACGAAGAGAAACAGCCCATGAATACACGCAAGTTGTTCATCACGCTGTTTGCTCTGGTCGTCTCCATGATTCCGCTGAGCGCCTTTGCGCACAAGGAAAGTGATGCTTACCTCACCTTGCGCACCGACACCACCAACAATCACGTGATGCATGGCCAATGGGATATCGCCTTGCGCGATCTTGATTATGCGATCGGTCTCGACAGTAGGCACGATGGCGCGATCACCTGGGGCGAGGTCAAGGCCCAGCGCAAGGTCATTGAGGACTATGCACTGTCGCGTCTGCAGGTTAAGGGCGACGGCCTGACGTGCGCGATGCAGCCGACCGGACAGAAAATCGACGAGCATACCGATGGCGCCTACGCGGTGATCCTGTTTGATGCCGTCTGCGACAAAAACATCCCTAGCAAGCTCACCGTCGTCTATCGCTTGATGTACGACCTCGACCCTTACCACCGCGGCATTGTCACTATCCACGCGGGCGACAAGATCGCCGGCACCGTGCTCGGGCCAGCCAACCCCGTTGCCAGCCTGAATTTGCGCGAGCCGGAGCGCTGGGGGGAATTCAAGAGCTTTGTTACGGACGGTATCTGGCACATATGGACCGGCATCGATCACATACTGTTCCTGCTGTCGTTGTTATTGCCCGCAGTACTTATCAGGCGTCGCTTGCAGCCGCGGGGTGACGGATGGCGCGCGAGTGCTGCGCTGGCCGAAACCAGCGGTGCGTTGATGGCGCTTACGACGCAACCTCCGCGATATCGCTGGGAGGCCTCGCCGAGATTTTGGCCGGCATGTCTGGATGTCATCAAAGTCGTATCCGCTTTCAGCCTGTCGCATTCGGTGACGCTATCGCTGGCCGTTCTTGGCATCGTGCACTTGCCCGATCGACTGGTGGAATCTGGTATCGCCTTGTCGGTGATGGTCGCGGCACTGAATAACATCTATCCCGTTGTACACAAGCGTGTTTGGTTGATTGCCTTTGCATTCGGTTTCATCCACGGCTTGGGTTTTGCCAGTGCGCTGGCTGGGCTGCAATTACCGGCTGGTGCCATGGCAGCATCTCTGGGTGGTTTCAGCGTTGGCGTGGAGATCGGCCAGGAAGCCATCGTGCTGGCCTTCCTGCCGGTAGCGTACATGCTGCGCAAGACATGGTTCTATCAAGTAGTGCTCTTGCGCTGGGGTTCGCTGTTGATCATCGCTCTCGCTGCTGGCTGGTTGATGCAGCGGGCCTTCAATATTCTAATTCCAGGTTTCAGCGCAATTATTCCAAACTGATTCACTCTGCGGCGAATTGGTCGGCGCGTTCAACGTTCAGATCTTCTAGTTCAGTACAACGCGCGAAGACGGCCTCGTTGATCAAGATGAGGTGCAGGCCAACATGGCGATGCCCATAAGGATACGAACGTGCGCACGACCTTAAGTGTTTCCGATCCTTTGTTCGTTTCCTCACCCAACGGAGGAGGGCTACTCTTTTTACACAAGCACTTGCTGATGCCTTTGGTGAATGAAGACGCGAGCGGCCTTACATCCACGTCGGATGGTTTGCTTTGGTGCGTACAGACGGGCGGTAGCCGGTGGTTGAGGAAGGTGAGCGACAGCCGGCTACAGACCATATCCGTGGCTGATAGTCCTCCAGATCTGCACGATGTGCTGACGACGGCGGATGGTACCTATGCCGTGTTTACCGAGACCAACGAGGTCGCTCATCTGAACGCCAATTATCGCGTGGTGGAAAGCTGGCGCTTTGGTAATGAACCGGACTCAGTGCACGTTAATTGCCTTGCGATCCACAACGGACGGCTAGTGGCTTCCATGTTCGGACGTTTTCACGCGCGCCGGGGATACAAAGGTGCCACCCGGCAAGCCGGTTTGGTGGTCGATGTGCGGACGGGCCAGCCTCTCATTGAGGGGCTATCTCAGCCGCATTCGCTGGTTTCCATCGGTGAAGAGCTGTGGTTGTGCAACTCGGAGGATCAATCGGTACGTATCTACGATGGGGATTATCAGCTCAAACGGAATGTCTCTCTGCCCGGTTACACGCGTGGTTTGGCCATGGGTAACGAACACCTCTACGTGGGGCTCAGTCGCTCTCGCAATGCCGCTGGCAGTGATGTCGGTGAATTCGACTCCGCGGTGATCGCCGTACTCGATCGCGGTTCGCTCAAGGTCGTGGGTTATGTACCGATTCCTCATAGCGAGATCTACGATATCCGGGTAGCGGCATCAGCATTCATCGTCGCCGATATTATGGCGTCCCTGTGGGCGCACGAGCGTGTGCAGCAGGAGGCTGTGGATCAAGAGGCTGCGCGTGAGCTTAAAAAGTTGTGTGCTGCGCGTGCGTTGGCTCAAGAAGAGGCCGCACGTAAGCTTGAGGATGCGCAGAATGCGGCTGCCTATAAGCTTGCGGAAACGCAAACCGAACATCAATTGGTAAAGGAAGATGCCGCACGCCAGATTGAGCAATTGCATGCGGAGTCACTTCAGTCCTTGGGTGACTTGCAGAACCGAGATGCACTGATCGATGAGCTGGAGCGCCAGTTCCATCGAATCACGACGAGCCGAAGCTGGCGCTGGACATGGCCGATGCGTGCTGCGACGTACGTATTGCGGGGGCACGGACTTGTTGGCAAAGCGGATCATATTGTAGCGGGGCAACTACGGCAGCAGCTGCGGCGGCTACGGCAGCAGATTCGTGCGCTGAGGGCACCAAATCCTATACCGGCGTCTCAAGTGCCATTAGCTTCGATTGAAAGCAACAAGCGCGATGTCTTTGTCTGGTCGGTCATTGACTGGAACTACCGTACCCAACGCCCCCAGCACCTCGCTCGCGAGCTCGCTGCCCGTGGCCACCGCGTGTTCTACATCTCAAACAATTTTGTGGCACGACATGAGCCTGGCTTCAACGTCGAGTCGCTCGACAGCGATGGTCGACTATTCAGGATTCAATTACATCTAAAGGATAGTCCAGCGATCTACTACGCGATGCCTAGCCCTGAAGCGCAGGAACAGTTACGGGCAAGTACCGGCCAGTTGCTGGGCTGGATACGTAGCCGCTCATGCCTGTCCCTCGTGGAACATCCGTTCTGGCTGCAGACTGCACGTATCTTGCCCAACCAGAAGCTGGTCTACGATTGCATGGATCATCATGCGGGCTTTGCTGGCAATAGCGCCGAAGTACTCACCTCGGAGCTTGATCTGATGAACGCCGCCGACTTACTGGTGGTGACCTCGGATTGGCTCTATGCGGAGACGGCTAAACACAATCCGCGCCGACTGATTGTTCGCAATGCCTGTCAGTACGAGCATTTCGCCGTGCGGCCGGAGCATATCTTCAAAGACAAGCGCGAACGCAAGGTGATCGGCTACTACGGTGCCATTGCCGAATGGATCGATCTGGACTTGCTGGAGAAGGTAGCGCGGCAATTTTCCGACTGCCTGATGCTGATGGTGGGCGACGATACCGCCGGTGCGCGACGGCGTCTGCAGCATTTAGTCAATGTAGAGTTCACCGGCGAGGTGCCTTACACGATGCTGCCTTTCTATCTGGCCGGATTCGACGTATGCATGTTGCCGTTTCAGGTGATCCCACTGACCCTGGCCACTAATCCAGTCAAGATTTACGAGTACCTGAGCGCCGGTAAGGAAGTCGTATCGATTGCGCTACCGGAGATCCGCCAATTTGGTGACCTGGTGCGTACGGGTACCGACCATGCCTCTTTCCTCGAAGCCATGCGTGAGGTGCTTGCAACCGCATCCGATCCCATAGCCATCGCGGCGCGCCAGCAGTTCGCTGCGGGGCAGACATGGGCGCATCGCGTACATGATCTCGTGCAGGGTGTTGAGGCACTACCCGAGCCGCGGGTCAGCGTGATCGTCATCACCTACAACAACCTTACGCTTACCCAAGCGTGTCTGCACAGCATCGAACGTTACAGCGACTACGCCAACCTCGAAGTAATCGTGGTTGATAACGCTTCGGTCGACGACACGCCGACCTATCTGACGGCGTGGGCCGAGCAGGGCGATGATCGGCGCATTATCCTGAATCTAGACAATCGAGGCTTCGCGGCAGCCAATAACCAAGGTCTCGCGGTCGCGAGCGGCGATTATTTGGTCCTGTTGAACAACGATACTTATGTGACGCCAGGTTGGATCGCCACGTTATTTGCCCATCTGTCTCGCAGCAAGACGCTCGGCATGGTCGGGCCGGTGACCAACAACATCGGTAACGAAGCGCGCATTGATATTTATTACGATGATATGGACGCCATGTTGCAGGCAGCGGGAGAGTACACCGCACGCCACGCAGGACAACTGACGCCACTACGTACGGCAGCCTTCTTCTGCGTAGTGATGCGGCGTGCGGTGTACGACAAGGTCGGGCCGCTCGACGAAGCCTTTGGTATCGGTTTCTTTGAGGATGACGACTACTGCCGTCGTGTTGAACAGGCGGGATGGACTATCGCCTGTGCTGATGACGTATTCATCCATCACGAACTTTCAGCTTCGTTTAACCAGCTAAAGCGGGAAAAGCGACAGGCATTGTTCGAGAAAAACAAAGTCATTTACGAAGAAAAATGGGGTGCGTGGTTGCCTCACGCGTACCGCAGCACATGATATTTAAAGGGCGCGTAGGCGAGCGATATGGAGGTAAACGCGGTGCTGCAAGGAACAGCAATAAATTCGTGATCATGCAATGAGGAGATTTGGAATCTATGAACGTTCGCAAGCATGTGCTGTGCATCGTTGGCACCCGTCCTGAGGGCGTCAAGATGGCGCCGTTGATCAAGGCGCTAAAGGGCGAGCCATGGGCACGTGTGACGGTACTGACCACGGCACAGCATCGAAATCTTCTGGATCAAGTGCTAACTCTGTTCAATATCCGACCGGATGTGGATCTGGACATCATGCGGCCCAATCAGACACTGCCGGAACTCACCGCGCGGCTAATCACGGCCTTGGATGAGACCTTTGATGCGTTGATGCCCGACGTAGTGCTCGCTCAAGGCGATACCACCACTGTGATGACCGCGGCGCTGGTGGCGTTCTACAGGCGTATTCCATTCGGTCATGTCGAGGCGGGTCTCCGCACACATGATCTGGACAGCCCTTTTCCTGAGGAGATGAACCGGCTGGTGGCAGGACATCTAGCACGTTGGCACTTTGTGCCTACGCAACGTGCACGACAGAACCTACTGCGGGAGGGCATCAGCGATGCCGCCATCCACGTTACCGGGAATACGGTGATTGATGCACTGCTGGACGTGGCATCTACGAATTGGCCCCTAGCCTTTTCCTTGGACCCGCGCAAGCGACTACTACTGGTCACAACTCATCGCCGTGAGAATTTCGGCAAGCCACTGCGGGCGATATGCCGTGCCATTCTTCAGTTGGTCGATCATTATGCGGATGTTGAAGTAGTGTATCCGGTGCATCCCAATCCCCGTGTGCGTTCGATTGTCCATGAGATGCTCGGACAACACACCCGCATACGTCTATGCGAACCGTTGGATTATGCGTCATTCGTTGAGGTACAGAAGCGCGCTTTCCTGATACTTACCGATTCCGGTGGTGTGCAGGAGGAGGCGCCGGCACTTGGCAAGCCGGTTCTCGTGCTACGAACCGAAACAGAACGCCCCGAAGCAGTCGACGAAGGCGTAGCCCGCCTAGTCGGTACTAACCAGGCGCGCATTGTGGCTGAGGCTTCCCATTTGCTGGATAGCGACATCGCTTATCGAAAAATGGCACATGTCGTCACACCTTATGGTGACGGCCATGCGGCGCAGCGCATTGTAACCACGTTGCGTGATGCCCTTTGTTCGTCGGACGTACCGTTAGCTGTTAGCTTCGCATGACTACGACATGGCTCAATAGATGCGAGACAACGGAAGCCTCTGCAATGTCATCGCGCGGAAATTTTGGAAGATGGCAACCGTTGCTCGAAGTTTCTTTGTAGGAACATCGTCAATCGTTCAACCTCCCTGAATTTGCATGTCCACGCCTTTACTGCATGCAGGCTCAAACAGAACGATGATCTAGTGATCTAGGAAATTTTTGTGCACATATTGGCAAATGCCTTTTTGAATTGGTGCACATGTCCTACATAACACCGGCTATCTGTAGTACATGAACGCATATCGCACGATTTTCGTCGCAAATACGTAAGAGAGCTACGATTATCGTAAGAGATCTGAGGTATTCACCGCAGCAGGCAAGGCGTGGGCAACGAACCTAAAAACATCCCCGTACTCAATGGCTTTCGTGGTTTGGCGGTGCTTATCGTCTTCGTCTCGCATGCCTCCAATGTTTACTTTCACGGAAACGTTACGGGCTTAGGTGGAGGACAGCTTGGCGTGATGCTTTTCTTCATGCTTAGTGGCTTCTTGATGGCCCATCTGTATATGTCGCGTGACTCCAGTAAATCAACACAGGTGAAATTTGTTATAAATCGAATCGCGCGCATCTATCCCATGTTCGCCTTCGTTGTGTTCGCCTGCTTTCTTGTCAATTTCTTGGATATTCCGGTCTGGGTATACCAGATCGTGTCATTCAAGGACGTGCTGCTCAACCTGACCTTCATACGAGGCTATGACGTCCTCTGGACGATTGGTCCCGAAGTTATTTTCTATGGAATATTTCTCATTCTATGGAAACTCCGGCGTGGAAGCAGAGCGGTATTTTTCATGGCCGTAGTCCCATTGACCGCCATCGCATGGGTTCCGTTGACGGTTGCTCCCACGAACTCCTTGTTTGCGCTCCATGAAAAGCTTCCGTACTTTCTGGTCGGCTGCATGCTTGGCATGTATTCGGATTCACTAATTGCTAACGATGTATCTACAAAAGCATGGGCTAAGACCGCCTTCGGGTGCTGCGCGGTTATATTTTTCATCAGCATGCCCCAAGTGATTCGTCTGATAGCAGACGTTCCCAAGCGACTTACAGGCGATCCGTGGCCTGACCCCTGGTCGTTCCCGTTTTACTTAGTCATTACGATGGGGCTATTCATCACTTCCATCATCGTAAAGCCCTGGTTGCTAACCAATCGTTTAATGAGCTATTTAGGAAAAATCTCCTTCTCATTCTATTTGCTGCACTTAGCAATTTTGAAGAATATTCAGCCGCTGTTGCCTTTGTATCCTTTGCGCGGAATCATACTGTCTGGGTTCATAGCTCTTGGTCTTTCAAGCATCTGTTACGTGAGTATCGAGGGCCCGGCAAGGACAGTCATTCGTCACTTTGCCAAGAGGCTTTGAGAAGTCATTTTTTACGGTATATATGGTGATCCCGGAGCTAATGTGACCTAATTTTTCCTCTAAGCCCGATGCCATTTAAATTGGTGCAAACGTCCTCTCCACCGCTGGCTACCTGCAGCACATGAGCCTAGACCGCAAAGTTTTATGTTAGATGGGTAGCGGTGTCCTCACCATGAGGGCACCGCGAATAGCGCCGATCTGAGCGTCGTGACGATGGCATAGGAGAAGCTCAGCCATGGACTCACTAGATCACTGACGAAGATTTCCTACTTCGGCGCTGTTCTATTGGTGAGGTCGGGTGTTAAGAGCTCGCAATTTTCTCGTCGGGGCGTGGGATTGAGTCCTACGCTTCTGGTTGAGCGTCAGCGCATTCGCGCCACACAACAATTCAACATTACCCTTCCAAACGAAATGGCAGAGTTGGTAAGGCCGGAGATCGCTGCCGGCGAATACGCTACAGCTATCTCAATCTCGAAAACAGTCAGATTAGACGCTTATGGCTCGATGGTTCCACAATACTTTGGAGCCTCCGACTCAACAGCAGGATCGTTTGCGAGCGGCCGCACTCGGAAGCTGGTACAGAAACGGGATAGCTCGGATGCCTGAATTTCCAGTGGACCGGCATACAGCCGTGGATTGTTTAACTCGTAGATATATAGACCAATGCCATCGATCAAGTCTGGAGGATCTGGCTGCGGGAAACTTCCGGCCGACGGTTCGTAGTAACGGGCTCGCCACTTGCGCGATCTAACACATTTTCTCGGATCACTCGACGTACGTTCGAGAGATTTTCATTAGGGTATTTGTTACCAAAGCTGTCACGCATTGATGGCTAAGATTAGTAAGTGGTGCGGTGCATTTCATGTGTCGTCAATCCAGGCGGCACTGATGCACAAGATTTCCACAGGTACTTTGGTCGTCGTCGCTGATGGGACTCGTGCCGACCTCTTTCAAATGCCGTCAAACAAGACGCATTTCGCTTGATGCAGGAAGACATCATGAAGTTCAGAAGTCACTGACGAACAGGTGCAAGGTCCCTCGGGTCATCGACCGCTTTTTTGAGCAGGATATTTCGCAAATAGTTCGATAAAGTACAGAGGACTTTTTCTTATGACTGTAATTTTCAACGGCGACGTGGAGGGGCAAGGTAAGCCGCTGCTTCATTTCTGGGAGCATACAGTCGGTAGTGGTCACGCCACGCTTGCGCTTCGGGCAGATTGGCAAGCTCAATTGCGGCAGGCGCATAACGAGCTCGGCATGCAGCACGTACGTTTTCACGGCATTCTTTGCGATGACATGGGTACGCTGATCGACCAGAGCAACGAGTTGCTCTATTCATTCTTCAATGCCGACCAGATTTTTGATTTCCTGCTATCCATTGGCATGAAGCCGTTCGTAGAACTGAGCTTCATGCCTTCGGCGCTTTCTTCCAGTGGCCAGACGATTTTTCACTACCAGGCCAATGTGAGCCCGCCCAAGGATCTTTCGCAATGGTCGGTGCTGATCCACAAGCTGGTCAGCCACTGGGTTGATCGCTATGGTATCGACGAGGTGCGTACCTGGTTTTTCGAAGTGTGGAATGAGCCCAATCTCACGGCATTCGGAAGCGGTAATCAGAGCGACTATTTTTCGATGTACCGATATACGGTCGAAGCAATCAAGGCCGTAGATAGCTCACTCCAGGTCGGTGGACCAGCGACGGCGGATAATGCCTGGGTAGTGGACTTCCTTGATTTCTGCAGCACCAACCAGCTGGCTGTCGATTTCATCAGCACGCATCATTACCCCACCGATTCATTTGGCCAGCCGGGCGATGATACCGAGACAGAATTGGCAGACAGTACGCGCAGCGCATTGCGCGAAGAGGCCCGCACGGTGCGCCATCAGGCCGGCAAGCTCCCTGTGTATTACACCGAATGGTGCACGTCGTCGAATCCACGCGACCCAATGCACGACGATCCCTATGCCGCAGCGTTCATTGTCAAAACCGTGCTGGAGGCCAATGGCCTGGTGCAGGGCTACAGCTATTGGACGTTCTCGGACATTTTCGAAGAGAACTATTTTCCCTCGATGCCATTCCACGGCGGCTTCGGACTGCTAAACATTCATGGCATCGCCAAGCCCTCCTATCGTGCATACGAACTCCTTCACGGTCTCGGGACGCAGCTGATGCCAGTCAAAGGGCAACACGCTACGGTCGATGCGTGGCTGGTTCGTAGTGAGAAATCCGCCGCACTCGTGCTGACCAATTTTGCCTTGCCGCGACACCCGATTCAAACGGAGGCGGTGTCATTTACGGTCAAGGGCGTCAAGGTCAAAGCCAACGGTACCTTGCAACGCATCGATCTTTTCCACGCCAATGCGAAACGGCGCTGGGAACAGATGGGTAAGCCGGAGTATCTAAGCGGCGCGATGGTCGATGAATTGAACGGCGTATCGAAACTGCAAAGCGAAAAGTTGAAATTTGGCGGCAAAGGCAACGCCCGCACCATCGAACTCGACATGCCACCACAATCAGTTGCGGTCATCCATTTTGACTGCTGATCGCCGTGTTTTCGCGTAACGGATAGCCCATCTAGGTACGGATGATCAAAACGCGGTGGCCGTCCGGGTCGACCAATGTCACTGATTGCGGCTCGCCATCGCTTGGCGCAGATGCTGCGCGGGACTGCCAAACCATACGCGTTGCCGCAATGTCGTTATCTCGCACGTTAGAAACATCGAAAGCTGGCGTTGCACGGCGCCGGTAGCACAACAGTTCCAGATGTGGCGCCGTCGCGCCCGCGGACAGCGCCGTCACTGTGACCTGCGGGTTGGATAATCCATCAAGGTGCTCTTGCTCGATTCCTGTATTCACCGAACCGCCTGACACTGACAAGCCGAGTCCGTGGTAGAAGGCGATGCTCCTTTTGGTATCCGTAGTACTGATAGCCGAGTGGTCAATGCCAAGAAAGCGGTTGCCGCCATTCTCATGCTTCCATTGTTCAGGAAGCTTCGCCCGGGGAAATGCCAGCAGTTCAAGTGGATGCCCTTCCGGATCGCGAAACTTGAATGCAGTTACGCCACCGGATTTTTCGGGCAGCTGTTGAGGGCCATCTTCTGAAATGGCCGTCCATCCAGCAACGGCCGAGAGTTGGCCAAACGCCTCGTCCATGTCGGTCACCACGATCGCAACGTGCTGAAATAGCAGATCTGACGACCGGGCGCCTCACGGATATGACTTGCCCGCGCACTTAAACTGCAGCAGCTCAATCCGCTCCTGACCCAATGCCAGAGTAATACTCAGAGCACCGGCATCTACGCCGTTCGCTTTTTGCAATCTGCCGCACCGGAAGGTGCTTCTTCAACACGATGAAATCCCAACGCGCGCTCAAAAAACATTGCCAGTTTCGATGCATCTTGGCTCACGAAGGTTATTCGCAAAAGGCGAGACACGGACAACGATGCAGGCACCATCAGCGTTGTAGTGCGCAGTGTCGGTTGAGAAAGATGAAATACGACGTGTCTGAGCCATCCTCATCCGTCCATGGATACCGGTAAACAACGCGTGGCGCGTCGGACATCAATGCTCTCCTGCACCAGTCGCAGCGACTGGATACATCGCGTAGGGATGAGATGAGTTGAGAGGATGAGATAAAAAGTTGTGCACACCGGAAGCCGTGGCGCCAATTGTTAGCATAAGAAACCCACCGGCCAGAGCAACATTCTTCAAAAAATCCCAAAAGATGTCGCGTCCTTTACTGACACCCTTGAGGCGAAAATCAGGATCTTTCCAGAACTGTTTCCAGAGCAGAGCCGTAGCAACGCAGTAACCAGCAAAGATAAAGGCAGCCAACCGATCCGCGATGCCAGTAAGGATCGCCAGCGACATCACAACCTCGACCGCAAGCCCCGCAAATATGATCATCGAGGCGAGTCTAGTTGAACCGACACCTTGCCGAGCCTGCGCGACTACCGCATGGCGATTGATCACTTTGTCCATTGCGCTGAACGGCAGAAACAACATCACCATCAAGCAGCGCGAAACGAATGCCACGACGATGCTGAGCAAGATGATCTCCAAGTATTCCCGATTCATGGACAGCTAACGCTTACCAGCTTGCGTGCGCCCGGGTGAAAGCTATGTACGTGTGGTCAGGTTTGGCTACATCTCTTGCGCTTGCGACGCCGCGCCTGACGTGATCCTTAAAGGTGCTTCCGCCAATCGCAGGAAGTTTCGCTGCATTTCCCGCAGCGCTCACGCCTGTGCGACGGTGACGAGGCCACAGTTCCAACAGCAATCCTCTTCAATCTATTCAAGGATACTTTTTGTGACCACTACCGCGCGCTCCGAATCCGCTGCACCGCCTGTGATCATCCACAAAGTGCTCGTTGGACAGAAGGCATTGGTGACGGGTGCCAATTCGGGCATTGGTCAGGGTGTGGCTTTGGCTTTGGGCCAAGCCGGCGCGGACGTATGCGTCAATTATGTCGACGGCGACGATGCCGCCCACGCCGTGGTGGACCAGCTACACAGCTTTGGAGTCAACGCATTCGCCTTCAAGGCAGACGTCTCTGATGAGGCTCAGGTGGCAGCGCTTTTCAAGGAAGTCATCGGGCAGTTCAGTACGGTAGACATCGTCGTCGCTAACGCGGGCCTCCAGCGGGACTCGGCATTTCACGAAATGACGCTGGAGCAATGGAACAAGGTTATCGGCGTTAATCTCACCGGCCAGTTTCTTTGTGCACGTGAAGCCGTGCGCGAATTCGTCCGGCGCGGGGTGGTGCCCTCTGTTTCTAGTTCGGCGGGCAAAATCATCTGCATGAGTTCGGTACACCAGGAAATACCATGGGCTGGACACGCCAATTACGCATCGTCCAAGGGCGGCATCAAGATGCTGATGGAGACGCTGGCGCAGGAGCTCGCGCCACAGCGCATACGTGTCAACGCAATTGCGCCCGGTGCGATACGCACGCCGATAAACACGGCCGCATGGAGCACGCCGCAAGCCTACCAACAACTTATGAAGCTAGTACCTTATGGCCGCATCGGTGAGCCGGAAGACATCGCTCGTGCCGCCATTTGGCTGGCATCGGATCAATCTGACTATGTCGTCGGCACTACGCTTTTCGTTGATGGCGGCATGACGTTGTATCCCGGCTTTGCGACCGGCGGCTGATCCTCAGGCATCTCCACCCACACGCTACGGAACAGACCATGGCAGACGCCCATTACGATCTCATCGTCATCGGCAGCGGCCCCGGCGGCGCATCGCTTGCGCACAAGCTGGCGCCAACCGGCAAACGTATCCTGTTGATCGAGCGCGGCGAATATCTGCCGCGTTCTCCAGCCAACTGGGATTCGCAAACAGTCTTCGTCGATGCGGCCTACCAGGCGAAAGAAACCTGGTACGGGAAGGGTGGCGAACCGTTTCATCCCGGCTTGCACTATTACGTTGGAGGCAATTCCAAAGTGTACGGCGCTGCTTTGTTCCGCATGCGCGAACGTGACTTCGGAGAGGTCCAACATAAAGACGGCATTTCACCAGCATGGCCAGTAATGTACGACGCTTTCGAGCCGTATTACGCCGAAGCTGAAAAACTCTTCCATGTGCACGGCCAGCGTGGCGAAGATCCTAACGAGCCACCGTCCAGCGGCCCGTTTCCTTATCCGCCCGTGTCGCACGAGCCGCGTATCCAAGTGTTAAACGAAAGCCTGCGCGATCAGGGGCTGCATCCCTTCCATCTGCCGCTGGGCATATTGCTCGACGAAAAGAATGGCAAGCCCACGCCATCGAGTATCTGTATACGTTGCGACGCTTTTGACGGCTTTCCTTGCTTGTTAAATGGTAAGGCCGATGCACAGGTGATGTGCGTAGATCCTGCGCTAAAAGAGTATGCCAACCTCACCCTTCTGACCGGCGCTTACGTGTCCAGGTTGGAGACCGACGCTAGCGGAAAAACCGTCAAGGCCGTGCATCTCACCCGCGAGGGTCGGGAGGAACATTATTCCGCGGACATTGTGGTAGTAGCTTGCGGGGCACTCTCGTCAGCGCTGCTGCTGTTACGCTCGGCCAGCCCGCAACATCCCAACGGCCTTGCCAACGGTTCGGATCAAGTGGGGCGCAACTACATGCGTCACAATCAGTCGATCCTGATGGCATTGATGCGCGAACCCAATGAAACGGTTTTTCAGAAGACACTTGCCGTCAGCGATTATTACTTCGGCGCCGACGATTGGAACTATCCACTCGGACTGATCCAGATGTGCGCCACCTCGCACGGTGCCCAGATCCGCGGCGAAGCACTTCCGTCGTGGCTGGAGTGGATGCCGAAGATGCCGTTCGAGCAGATGGCACGACACTCGATGGATTTCTGGCTTTCAAGTGAGGACCTGCCGCGTGCTGAAAATCGCGTCCGTTACGATGGCGAGCGCGTCGTGCTAGAGATCATTGAGGGAAACATGGAGGCGCACCATCGCCTAAAGAAAAAACTCAAGAACCTATTGAGTAGGGCAGGCGCGCATCCCGTTTTGCTGGAACGCAGTCTTTATCTGGGAAAAGACATTCCCGTTGGGGGCACAGCACACCAAGCAGGCACGGCAAGGTTCGGTGTTGATTCGGCCAGATCCGTGCTTGATATCCATTGCAAAGCGCATGAGCTCGACAACCTTTACATTACTGATGCGAGCTTTTTTCCGTCTATCGGGGCGGTGAATCCTACTCTCACTATCATTGCGAATGCGCTGCGTGTTGCAGACATACTTCGGTCAAGACTGATGGGAAACTATTGACTCAAATTGATATGGCTTCTTAAAAACTTAAAAGCTTTAGAGAGGTAACTCTCTTTAGATCAGAGCCACGTTAAATTGTTTCATTGAGCAACTGGTAGTGGCGGCAGGATCGAAGCGGGCCATCTTCGACCGAGTGCAGTCAAAGACGCGCAATGAGATTATTGATCAGGCTTATCGACATTTAAAAATTCATGGCATTGGCTTGAGCCTGGTCGGCAGGGAGGCAGCACATTTATCTTCAAAAGAGCGGCTGCTTCGCGATATCGAGATGTTCCATACGCTCAATGACGAGCAATTTTCCCAACTAGCCGGAGCGCTCGTTAGCCAACATTTCTTGGCCGGACAACTCATTTACCAGGTTGACGTCCACTGTCCAGACACGCAAAGGGCGCTTTACATCGTTGCGTCTGGTGTTGCAGCTCTCGAGAGCCCGCGTGGTGACCAGAATATTGAATTGCGCCGACTATCTCCCGGGGACTCCATCGGTCGTGCAGGCATTCTCACTGGTGTCAGCAGCCCGATCACACTGCGCGCAGTGACTAGGGTGTCCATCTTTTTGCTCCATAAAGAGGCTCTGACGCCTATTCTTCAGCAGAATCCTGAGGTCGCCAAGAGCATGCTGGAGTCTCTGATGGCGTACGAAGCGAAAGCGGCTGAATTGCTAAACGAAGTCCCGGTTAACACGGCCACTCGAGGTGATCTCTTTCATCGCTTGCTCTCCGGCATGCGGCGCCTTCATGGAATTTCCCACTAGTCTGGCCTGTCGATTCGTCGAATTCCACTGTGGCAACCAAAAGGGTGGAAGTACGGATGCACATTTAGGGGAGTCGCTGGAACTTTCAAGATGTTAGCTTTCCAGAGCGATTTTCCTTTTCATGAAATCCGAGGACGTCATGATTTAAATTCGTCGTTCCGCAGAGCGTGGCCATGTCAATCACGGCTGGCTTGATTCGTATCACAGCTTTTCATTTGGCGAGTATCACGATAGCAAGCACGTTCAATTCGGATCGCTGCGTGTTATCAATGAAGATCGAATCGTAGAGGGCGCTGGCTTTGGTACCCATACGCACAGCAACATGGAGATCATCAGTTATGTGCTTGAAGGGGCGTTGTCGCAAAAGGATTCGATGAACAATGAGACCGTCATAAGACCCGGCGAAGTCCAACGCATGACGGCAGGGTCCGGGATATCGCATTCGGAGCACAATCATGTAGCCCAGACGACGCATTTTTTACAAATCTGGATTGTTCCATCGCGCATTGGGCTCAAACCCTCTTATGAGCAGAGGGAGTATCCAGACAGCGAAAAACGTGTCGCGCTGCGGTTGGTCGTAAGCGAAACCGGTGAATGCAACTCGGTCTCGGTGCATCAAGATGTCCGTATTTACGCGGGCCTTTTTACAGGCGAAGAAAAGGCAAGGCTTGAGCTAGCTCCTGGACGAATTGCTTATGTGCATGTTGTTCGCGGCGCTCTTAGCGTTAATGACACCCGGCTGGTTGCAGGTGACGCGGCAAAATTTACCATCGAGCGAAGCGTGTGTATCGCTTACGGTGCAGATGCGGAAGTGCTGGTTTTTGACTTGTCTCCCCTTAGTTAAGGGCTAAGAATTCTGACCAGAGATCGAGTAGGCCAGTCTTTCAATGAAAGCTCGCGCAAACTACCGCTCTCGGGTCTGTGGCTAGGGAAGGTTTTTCTTTCGCTGAGTAACATCGAGATTATTCGTTTCTATGTTCTCGAATCACTCCCGCCCTGGCCGAAACTTCCGCCAGGACCATTGATACCACTGTGCGTAGTAATTGAGTGGGCGCGCTCAGGGTTGTGAATTTGCATAGAGCGGACTCACCCAATTGTGTGATGTCGCCTGTAGACGTGGCAACTAGAGTATTGGCAAATCAAAAAACCTGACGTCTCCCGTAGCTTCTGACTTCTCAATGCCGTCGCTACTGTCCTCAAACCTGAAGGTAGACGATTTATGACCAATGTTGCCGAACGTATTGTCGAAACGCTCGAACTAGCCGGTGTCAAAAGAATTTACGGTCTCGTTGGGGATTCGCTCAACGCTATTACCGAAGCACTTCGGGTACGAGACAAAATTGAGTGGGTTGCCGTTCGCCATGAGGAAGTCGCAGCCTTTGCAGCCGGTGCCGAAGCCCAACTCACCGGTAAGATCGCCGTTTGCGCGGGAAGCTCTGGTCCAGGGAATCTGCATCTGATAAACGGCCTGTACGACTGCCATCGGAATCGTGTGCCTGTTGTAGTCATTGCCGCTCATATTCCAGCAACGGAGATAGGCTCGAGCTACTTTCAGGAAACGCATCCCCAGGCGTTGTTTAAAGAGTGCAGCCATTTCGTTGAGCTCGTATCGGACCCTGCGCATGTGCCTCGCATCGTTGAGACGGCGATTAGAGAGGCCATCAGCAAACAGGGTGTTGCGGTTGTTGTCATTTCCGGCGACCTGGCTATGAAAGAGGCAGGACCCCAGCGTCCTTCGCCCCGGCCGGTGCCTCGGCTTCCGCGTGTGCTGCCGGCGAGCAAGGACGTTGACGATCTCGTTGCTTTTTTGAATGCGGGCGACCGGACGACCATTCTCTGTGGAGCAGGCTGTGTGGGTGCGCACGACGCAGTGGTTGCTCTTGCCGAGAGATTGAAAGCACCAGTCGTCCACGCGTTACGTGGAAAAGAGCACGTTGAATGGGATAACCCTTATGACGTCGGAATGACCGGCCTTATCGGTTTTTCGTCGGGTTACCACGCGATGGCTGATTGCGACACGTTGCTGATGCTAGGTACCGACTTTCCCTATCGACAGTTCTATCCAGAGCACGCCAGGGTGGCGCAGGTCGATATTCGAGGCGAAAACCTCGGCCGCCGATGCCGCCTTGATCTGGGAGTCATCGGTGAAGTCACTGAAGTCTTGGCAGCCATAGAGGGCCGGGTGCGCTTAAGAGAAGACGACGGGCATCTTCAAAAGGCTCGAGCGCATTATGCGAGTGCGCGCAAAGGTCTCGATGCGCTTGGCGATGAAAATTCAACGCACCGGCCAATCCATCCACAACTTGTCGCAAGGCTCGTCAGCGAGATTGCGGCGGACGACGCGATTTTTACCTGCGACGTGGGTGAACCCACCGTCTGGGCTGCCCGCTATCTAAAAATGAATGGCCGGCGCCGCCTCCTTGGCTCTTTCTTGCACGGAACGATGGCGAACGCAATGCCTCAGGCAATCGGTGCACAAATGAGTCATCCGAAGAGACAGGTAGTGTCATTGTCCGGCGACGGTGGCTTCACGATGCTGATGGGTGACATGTTGACGCTGAAGCAATCGAATCTTCCGGTCAAGGTCGTCATCTTTAGCAATAGTCTGCTGGGCTTTGTCGATATTGAAATGAAGGCCTCGGGCTTCCTGCCCGCGATGACCGGCATGGTCAATCCAGATTTCTCCAAGCTTGCGATGGACGCTGGCATTTACGGGGTAAGGGTTGAAGATCCGTCAAAGCTTCGGGAGGCGCTGACTAAGGCTTTCGAGCACGATGGCCCCGCTATCATTGACGTGGTGACTGATCGTCTGGAACTTGTCATGCCCCCAGCGATTAACCTGGAGCAGGCGAAAGGTTTCAGCATCTGGATGATGAAGGCAGTCCTCAATGGTCAAGCGTCGGAAATCATCGACGTCGCATTAACAGCGGTGCGGCACTGAAGCACTGTTGACTGCTTTAGGACGTCACTGATGAAAGCTCCGAAAACGTTGCCCGGCTGATCACAGATGCAAGCGCAGATGTCAATTTAGCTATCTGGCCAACATCCTGACGGAGAACCGGCACAGGCGCATCATCGGCACGCACGCACGTCCGCCACGCCAACGCCATCGGCAAACGCGACGGTGACGGTGCACTGCATCTTTCGGCGGCGGCGGGCATCTTGCATGAGGCAATATCGATCTTGCGCGCCGAAAGAGACCATGACACGCAAGATTTCGTCGCTGGACTGAAGGCGCGGCGGATCGTGCCGCCTATCGCGCGCAACACTGGCAACAGTCGCCGCAGACCATGGAGCAGGCAGCCGGGGCATCGGCCAAAAGATGCGCTAGCGCTATCGAACAGTGCTTGGCTGGATCAAGATCTTCTACGGGCTACGCAGGCTGCGCTTACCGGTGCGGCTGCGATGCGCGACTTGCTGGCCTGGCCGCTCGCAGCCTAAAACTTGATTCGGCTTGCTGGCATAGGACGGTGTGGACGCCATCGCCGACGTTAACTAGTCGAGGGGAGAGGCGCCCGTAGGGTCGAAGCTTGCATGCTACAACTGGCATTCGACAAAGGATGCACGGACCAAAGCTACGAAGATCGAAGCAGAAACGTATTCTCAACGGCCTACGTGCGCAGGCCAATACCGGCGGCAAGCGCTTTCCGATTCCATAGTGGAGAGGTGTATCGAACTCATGAATACTTCATCGACGGCGTGCGGGTGCGACCTCGCCTTCCCGGCGTGGTCGCACCTTCGCTAACTCTTGATGAACTTCAGAATGTCTGCATTGATGACATCCGCATGGGTCGTCATTAACCCATGTGGGAAGCCCGGATAGACCTTGAGCGTGCCATTTTTGAGCAGTTTGGCTTGAAGTAGTGATGCATCTTTGTACGGTACGATTTGGTCATCGTCGCCCTGCATCACAAAGGTTGGAACCGTGATTGCCTTCAGATCGTCCGTTTGATCTGTTTCGGAGAATGCCTTGATGCCTTCGTAATGGGCGAGCGTGCTGCCCATCATTCCCTGGCGCCACCAGTTCCGGATGATTCCCTGCGAGACCGTCGCACCGGATCTGTTGAAACCATAAAACGGGCCAGAAGGTACGTCGAGGAAAAACTGCGCCCGATTAGCTGCCAGTGCCTTTCGAAGGCCGTCGAATACGTCCACAGGAGTGCCGCCCGGGTTGTGCTCGGTTTTGAGCATAAGTGGAGGAACGGAGGCGAGCAGGACTACCTTGGACACCCGTCCCTGAGGCTCGCCGTACTTGGCGACATAGCGCGCAACCTCGCCACCGCCTGTCGAATGGCCGATGTGGATCGCGTTCCTCAGGTCGAGATGCTCGACGACGGCTGAAGCGTCGGAAGCGTAGTGGTCCATATCGTGGCCGGTGTCCACCTGCGAAGAGCGGCCGTGTCCGCGCCTGTCGTGCGCGATGACGCGGTAACCTTGAGCAAAGAAGAACAACATCTGCGTGTCCCAGTCGTCCGCAGACAGCGGCCAGCCATGGTGAAACATGATGGGTTGAGCGTCCTTTGGACCCCAGTCCTTATAGAAAATCTCGACACCATCTTTCGTAACAACTTTATCGCTCATCTGACGGCCTCCATTGGATGAATGCATTGGTTTCCCTGGCGTGGCAGCGTTCGACGCGCCTTTCGACGAGAGCAGGGGTATCGCAACTGCGGCAGCCGCAACAGCGCTCGCCCCAATCATTATCTTTCGACGCGAATTGCTAACGACGTCGACTTTATCTTTGCTATTCATGAAAAATTTCTCCAGTAGGGGGAGCTGGTTGGGCCTGGTCCTCAATGCAATCGAACAAATTAGCCCTTGAGAACATCTGCTGAGCCGATCAACGATGGTCTTACTGCAAAAGGCGCCATCGCCCTAGGTAGTCCTTTGTGTATTGCAAAGGCGTGACTCAGCTCGAGTTGGAGTATGAAGGTCTCCGTCAGACAGGCTCTCTTACTTTCGTCATTATTCTTGAATGAAAGTGATGCTTTGCTGTGAAATATGCTGCTCGCGCATGTGTATTGTTCAGGCTACGTACCCTGAATCATCCATGGCAGTCACCTGTGTGCTCGGAGTCGATCAAAGTGAAAGTGCGGCAATGGCTGAGTCGGCGATCCGCTTCGACAAGGCGCGCCTGCATTAAAAGTAAAGGGCGGACTGGGCAAACTGAACATGGCGGCATGAGTGTCCTTTGCAGGTGAGTGTTTAGAACGTTCGCTGATTAATCCGATTTGACCTGTCCGCAGAGAATGGTTAAACCCACCGCCCTAACAGACACGTTCGAGCCTGCCTTTTTCTCGTTAAGCCAATACCAAATCGGCGCATGTCACTCCCCCAAAATGGTGGATCAACACTCTTACATTTTGGGGTACGAAAATGATGCTGTCTGCATGATGATTAAGCCGTGGCATCCAGAGATGGAGACATAAGCGGCACTGTATTTTTCTATTTTCCGTCTCAAGTCACCGACGCTCTTTTGGAGTACGTTCCATGCATACGAGCACTAACGCGATCCCACGGCTGGTCGATAAGACGGGGGACGTTGCAAGTGAAGTAACGAACAGGGATCAGCGAGTTCGCCCGTTGACCGAAGTCGACTCAAGTGCCTCGGACATCGATCATTTACTGATATTGCTGGAAACAAAAAACGACGCCGATCAGGACGTTGTGAGTAGGGCACTAAAGTTGGTCTTGCGAGCCATGAGCGACTCGAGAGATCAAGTCGCACAGTCTGTCCTGTTTCATTTGAAGCTAGCCGCTGCAGCGCATATACAAACCGGGCGAGAGCCTTCGGCATCACAGAATGCCCTCCGTGGTGGGCTTGCACCGTGGCAGGCAAACTTAGCCAAGCGCATGATGCTTGAGCAGATCGATACGAACATATCTATCAGCTGTCTCGCCAACGCCTGCAGGTTATCCCGCGGACATTTTACGCGCTCATTCAAACTTACAGTCGGCATTCCTCCCCACCGGTGGTTGCAGGCGAAACGTATTGAAGCGGCCAAGGAGTTACTTGCGAGCGATTGCTACGTCCTCGCGGAAGTAGCGGTGAAGTGTGGATTTACAGACCAGGCTCACTTTTCACGAGTATTCAAGACGATGACGACATATACGCCTTTTAGTTGGAGGCGGCTTGCTCGGCCTGCGGTGTACGCGTGAGGTCTCGACAGTATTTAGCAAATAACGCTTCCTAGACATGCACTAAGTCTTACGTGAACTTGATGGTCTTAGATCTTGAATGCAGCTTTTGGACACCTGGGTTTGAACGTTTTCGCGATTGCAGCAGCTTTTAGGGGAAACCGACGATGACCCGTCTCAATTACATTCTTGACAAAGCTCGTAAGGCTGACCCACTTGATCTGTTGATTGGTCCGATCGGAAAGGGCGAGTATGCGACCTTATTTGGCGTCATTCCCGATGAGCTAGCCGTCATGCGCTCTGCCGCAGAAATCGAGCATCGAACCTCCGAACTAAAGACTTGGTACACGACGGTACGAATCAGAGAGCTCGGCGACCTCACGGCGCAGTCACTGGTTACGTTAGGACGTGCAGAGGCAGTAATTCATTTTTTACGTTCGATTCGCGAGCGCGAGCGCGAATGAATGCTGCAAAGCGCAACAGTCATCTATACGAATTTCCTAGCGAGTGTCGTTTATGCCTAGCGAGCTATCTAGCTTTAAACAAATCGGCGGAGAAATCGAGCGTGCGAGGTTGATGCGGGAGCAAGCAATATCAAACGCCTTTCTTGTCTTAATGGCGCAAAAACCTTTGCTTGCAGAGTCTTTGATTGAACACTTGGGCAGCTCTGCGAACGCATCTCGTTGGATGTGCTCGCACCAGCGTGTCTTTGATGGGAAGACAGCTTATGACTTGCTCTCAGAGGGCGGGGACGAGTTAGTTTGGGACCAAATAGGGCGCGCTTTGAGCTAGAGAAGTGATTGGCGATGTGAAGTCCCAACCTACTTTTGGGTGAGCAACAGCTAGCTCTTTTTGGGGTACGAACAGGTCTTTTTAACGAGCAGCATCCGCTTATCAACTTCTTCTTATTTATTGCACTTCCGGCCAATATTCTAGAGGACTGTTAAAGGACGATCTAGCTAATAGGCTCGTCGAGAAGAGCGCCGGGAACAGCCTTGCTGGCTATTCCATAAATATTAAAGACATCTGTGGTCGGAGAAGAGGAATGGCCAAGGCGAAAAAGTGGACATCGGCAGATGTACCCACCCGTTTCGTTGACGGCTCTAATCGAAGGATTGCATATCGTTCGCTGGGAGACGGCCCAACACTCATTTTGTGTACACGCTTCAGAGGTACGCTCGACTCCTGGGACCCTGCATTTATCGATGCCTTGGCGAAACGCTTTCAGGTCGTTACTTTTGACTACGCTGGTCTCGGAAACTCGACGGGTGATGCTAGCTACGACCCCAAATCGCTTGCCCGTGATGTCATCGAATTGGCAGATGGCTTGGGGGTAGAAAAGTTTGTTATCGGGGGATGGTCGCTTGGCGGCTACGCCGCGCAGATAGTGGCAGTCGTTTGGCCGGAACGTGTCACGCAGCTTGTTCTTATAGCGTCGACGCCACCAGGCGATAGCCCTCACGGACCGACTCCCGCTTTTTCTGCCGGTTCGCTTAAGTCCCACGCCACGCTCGATGATGAGACGATGCTTTTTTTTGAGCCCATGTCGGTGGAGAGCAGGGACGCCGCTCGAGCATCCCGGTTACGAATCGGCCTCCGAAAGACCTCTCGAAGTCCCGATGTGCCGGAGCAGCTATATCTTCGCCTGCTCCGGGAGTCTGCTCATGAAGATCGATTTCAGGATGACGGAGGCTACCGGGACTTTCTCGAAGGCTCGGATTTGCCCATATTGGTTGTCTCAGGAGATCACGACATTGGCTTTCCCGTCGAGAATTGGTTTTCCCTGCCTAGAAGATGGCGATCACTCTTTCTGATTGTGCTGCCCCGTTCCGGAAACGCAGTTCATCATCAGTATCCGGAGCTGGTCGCGCACATTGTCATCTGTTTTGTGGAAGCGCAAAGTACACCGGCGGCTTGATTGGCGTGCTACTTGGGGCCGGTCGCGGTCTTTGGAAAAACACCCGACAATTGAACTGGAAAAAGAAAAGAAGACTGCGTGACGCGCGAGGTTAGTTGCACGCTCAAGGGGATGAAGAGTGACGGAAGAATCGCAAAAGCTTCGAATAATTGTAGCTGATGACCATCCGCTTCTTCGCGCTGGGGTGGCCGCAGTGGTCAACGCTCAGCCCGACATGCATGTGGTCGCTCAGGCGAGCGACGGACATGAAGCTATCAGGTTGTATCGATCGCACCGACCAGATCTTGTGCTGATGGATCTGCGCATGCCTGGGTTGGGTGGGGTCGATGCTATTTCAATCATTGTTTCGGAAAACCCCGATGCGCGGATCCTGGTAGTGACCACTTACAAAGGGGACGTGGAAGCGTTGAGAGCGTTAAAAGCTGGTGCTACAGGCTATTTGCTGAAGAGCAGTGTGCTAGATGATCTGACTGTCGCCATCAGACGCGTTGCGAGCGGACGAAAGTTCGTGCCAAGCGAGGTCGCTGCGGGCCTAGCCGACCATGCAGTTGATGAGGAGCTCACCCTTCGGGAAATCGCCGTTTTGAATTCAGTTTCCCACGGGAACTCCAACGCTCTCGTAGCTCGTGAGTTGGCCATTTCAGAAGAAACTGTGAAGAGCCATATGCGAGGGATCATGTCCAAGTTGGATGCACGCGATCGCACCCACGCGGTAAGTATTGGTATTCGGCGGGGAATCATCAGCGGATAAAGTTTGTGCAGGAATGAGGGCTGACCCGAATCACAATAATTTGCTTTCAGTCTTTTCAAACCATGCTATCCCAGTCAGCATCAGCGTCAGCATCAGCATCAGGAGCAAGCGCCTCCTCAATTGTTGCTGCTCATCTGCTATAGGTTGGCCCATGCTTACGGGGGACAACCCCTTGGTGGACCACGACCAGTCCGAGTATCACAAAGAAATACAAGCTTCCTTCAGGGCCAACTGTTCCACCATGCTAGTTTTCAGGAGGTACGATCACTAGCCGCCCGCTTTTCCTTACGCCACTTGCCTATAAGCTGGAATCGCCTCGCTCAGTGTTCCCGTCTTTTGCACAATGAGAGCTTGCAAAATGCCCTCATCGAACAGCGGCGTCAGCCGGTTGAGAAGGTGTGCGTTGTCCACCGCATCCCGCGATCTGAATAGCCTTCCCGTTGACGCGTGAATGATCTAACAAGCAAGACTATGCATGCGCCAATATCGACGATGCATTGACATTTATTAGTGCCGGAAAGCGTGCGCAGGTAGTGTCAGCGGAAAGCCTCTGAGTGGCCTCATCGTTGAAGCCGGGCAGGGCCAGGAATCGGGGTTAAGTCAGAAGGCAATACCTGTTATTTAGGTTGGCAGCCTCGGTTCCCAAGGCGAGATATGGCTCGTCGCTCGATTCCTCTTCTGAAATTAATCGGACCCTCGTCCTCGGCATTCTGATGAGTGCCTTTTTTTTACGTATCCCCAATTTTGGTGTGTCGGTAAGCGGCGTCGACTTGTACCGTTCAAGGTGCATAGGGAGTCTTGTTCAAACCAGCGGGCGATTGGCAAATGCATATCACAGCGCTCTTCATCTCACGTCTGCAATTTGCTTTTACGATTTCGTTTCACATCATTTTTCCGAGTTTCACTATCGGTCTGGCGGCTTGGCTTTGTGTTTTGGAAGCACGCTTCTTGATGACCCATCGCTTGGTTTACCGACGGCTCTTTGATTTCTGGTTACGCGTTTTTGCCATCGCTTTCGGTCTCGGCGTTGTGTCCGGCATCGTCATGGCATTCGAGTTCGGAACTAACTGGAGCGTACTTTCCCGAATGTCTGGCTCGATTCAAGGACCACTTCTTTCCTATGAATCTTTTACGGCTTTTGCGCTCGAAGCCTCGTTCTTTGGCGTTTTGATGTTTGGGCGCGACCGCATAGCGCCGAAGTTTTATTTCATTGCGACGTTGATGGTGGCTTGCGGAACAACGCTGTCGGCGTTTTGGATCATGGTCAATAACACGTGGATGCAGGTGCCCGTGGGTTACCAGTTGGTCAACGGCGTTTTTGAGCCGACGGACTGGGGGAAAATAATCTTCAGTCCGGTTGTGTGGGTGCGCTTTCCGCACGTGCTGCTTGCCTCCTATCTAACGGGTGCGTTTTGCGTGGCGGCTACCGGAGCCTGGTATCGGCTGCGGGGTATACACCATGAAGATGCCCGAGTGATGCTTCGGATGGGGCTTGTTCTCGCAGCCATCCTCATCCCCGTTCAGATATTTTTTGGCCATTTGAATGGTGATTACGTTCACCAGTACCAACCAGCAAAATTCGCCGCCATTGAAGCGCGTTGGCACAATGAAAAGCCTGCAGCTGAGGTGCTCATCGCCATTCCAGACCAAAAGAACGAGACCAATCGTTACCAGTTGGCAATACCAGTTTTAGGGAGTCTGATCGCGACGATGAGGCCCGACTCTGAGGAGGTAGGACTAACCTCTTTTGCTCCAGCGAACCGCCCGCCGGTGGCTATTCCCTTTTTTGCTTTTCGCGTCATGGTTGCGTGCGGCCTATGGATGATGGCTGTCGCGTGGCTTGGATGTCTTTTTTTGTGGCGTCGTCACGAGACTCTCTCCCGATTGTTTCTTCGTCTGACGTTCGCCACCTTTCCACTGCCCTTTGTTGCAACGCTGACCGGCTGGTTCACAGCCGAGGTCGGACGCCAGCCATGGGTCGTCTACGGCGTTTTGCGCACTTCTGAGGCGCTAACGCCTTCCCTAGGCTTGGGCGAAGCGGTGTCGACGCTTTTGCTCTTTTGCGCCATCTATCTAACGATATTTATTGCGGGGACTTACTACATTTATCGCCTGCTACGGAAAGGTCCAGATATATCGTCAGGTGAGATTGGGACGCACGGCAATCCGCAACGACCCTTGGCGTTCGTCCATGGTGGGGTCGACGACAGCTCAACTGTCGATTCGACGGGGAGGTAGTTATGGCGAACTTCTGGATATTCGTACTGATCACGGCCATCTCGCTCTATGTGCTCCTCGACGGTTTTGATCTTGGGGTAGGGATCTTGTTTGGCGGTGTCCGCGACGACGCGCGACGTCACGAGATGCTGCAAGCTATCTCTCCGGTTTGGGACGGCAACGAGACTTGGCTTGTCATGACGGCCGCCGTGCTGTTTGGCGCCTTTCCGACGGTCTACTCAGCCGTTCTTTCTGCTTTTTACTTGCCGATCTGCGTGATGCTTGCTGCGCTCATCATGCGCGGGGTGGCTTTTGAGTATCGGCATCACGCGGTTTACCTCCGTCCACTTTGGGATGCGGGATTCATCATCGGCTCCTTTCTAGTCAGCTTTATTCAGGGCGCAGCTATAGGAGCGCTTTCCAAGGGTCTTCCTATCGTTAATGGGCAATACGCTGGGTCTGCCTTTACATGGCTTAGTCCATTTTCTGCGCTCTGCGGCATAGGGTTGTCTTTTGGGTACGCGCTTCTTGGGGCCGGGTGGTTAATCCACAAATGCGAAGGCGACACCCGGACGTACGCCCGGCGTGTCTTTCCTTATCTACTGGTCTGCACATTTGTGGTGCTTGTCGCCGTCTTCGCCGACGCCGTCATCGAGCACGTAACCATCTTGCAGCGATGGACATCTGTCTCTTGGCGCTATGTGTTTCCCGCCGTTGCGACACTTGCGACAGCCGGACTGCTTTTTATCCGGCGCCGACAGAATGACGCTCGACCGCTTCTACTCACGATGCTTATTTTCCTCTGTGCCTTAGGTGCATTCGTCGCGTCTTTTTGGCCATACATGATTCCTTTCTCGATCACCGTCGCTCAAGCGCAAGCGCCGGCAAAAAGCCTCGGTTTCATGTTTTGGGGCATCGGCATTGTGGTGTTTCCGTTAACCGTCGGATACACCCTGCTCAACTACTTCATTTTTCGCGGAAAGATGAAGTTCGGCACAGGTTATTGATCAGCGTTCTATCAGCGCGAACGTTTCGGATTCAAAAAAACTGTGTGGCGAGGCCTTCCATCGGCGCACTTCCAGAGTAGTTCTTCAGAAACAAGGTGGGAGCGTATCCAGTGGGCATGAGATCAAGAAGCTATTTGCCCAGGCGCGCTACTGTGGGTCTGCTCGTTGTCGTGGCACCTTTCTATTTGAGTGCCTGCAGCGCGTCGCCATCACGCAATATTCTAGGCTCCTATTTCCCTACGTGGATGATTTGTGCGCTCATAGGCTTAGCCGGGACCGCCTTCATCAGAACAGTGTTTATCAGAACCGGTATTGATGGGGAGCTTCCTGCAGCATTCTTGGTTTACCTATGCGTTTTCATCGCCTTGACGTTTGCGGTCTGGCTCGTGTGGCTGGCGTAGGCGATGATGACGACTTCAACATCGACTACCTCTCGACGTGGCAAGGTCGTAGCTTGGCTTGCGTTCTTATTGGCTCTTTCGTTTGTAGTTGGAAGTGTCATCGTCGTAGACCGGCGTCCCCGCACTCACGACGCCTATCTCTTTTCGTACAGCGCTGGCCTCGCACCCGAGGTCAGCGGGCGTATTTTGCAGCTGAAAGTTTCTAACAACCAGCTTGTTAGAAAAGGGCAGCCACTGGTTGAGATTGATCCCGAGCCGTTTACCTTGAAGCTTCACCAGGCGCAGGCACAAGTGGCGGCGCTTCGGGCTGAAATCGATTTAACAACGAGGCAGGTGTCGTCTCAGGGATCAGGGGCCAACGCCGCGGCTAGACAAGTAGATCGCGCCCGTGCACAGCAGGCGTATGCGCAAGCGACCCTTGCACGCATGAGGCCATTGTTAATTAGGGGCTACGTTACGGCGCAACAGATTGACGAAGCGAGTGCCAATGAGCGCTCCGCTGCAGCCAACTTATCCAGCGCGATCCAGCAAGCCGCTCAAGCGCATGAGGCCATTGGCGATGTCGCCAGTCTTAATGCGCAGCTGGTCGGTGCACAGGCGAACGAGGCGCTCGCTGCACGTGATTTGCGTGAAGCGACACTTCGAGCCCCGTTTGATGGACGCATTGTTGGACTGGAACTGGCTGAAGGATCGTTTGCCAACGCAGGTCATCCCCTTTTTACGATTATTAGGGCGAACGACTGGTACGCCATCGCGGATTTTCGCGAAACAGATTTGAAGGGGATCCATGTTGGCGATCACGCCACAGTGTGGGTCATGGGCCACGATAATCTGCCTGTCAAAGGACTCGTAGAGAGCCTTGGTGCCGGAGTGCAGCCGGAGGGAGTGGGTGGTCCTGGGTTACCCAGCGTCGATCGCAACCTTAACTGGGTTGTCGTAGCACAGCGATTTCCCGTTTGGATCCGTTTGGAAAACACCAATGAGGAGACGATGCGAATCGGTGCGACCGCCTCCGTTCGGGTGACGCATGGTCGCTAGCGCCGGCTCGTCCGTCGAGATTTTCTCCCAATTTGTTCGCCGGGAGCTCTCACTCAATCCAGGGCGCGCTCGAGCGATTGGTCGTACCGCGTTGGGCTGCGCCATAACGGTCGGCCTAGCGATGGTATTTCAGATTCCGTTGCCAGCGTACATGGCCTATGTGGTTCTTCTCGTCAGCCGTGACGAAGCAGCTGGCACCCTGGTGACGGCTCTAGGTGGTGTTATTGCCGCTACTTTAGCCGTCGCATTGTCGCTGCTGTTCTACGTCCTGGATGCGTCAGAGCCTGCCCTTCGTCTCTTCCTTCTGGCAGTAAGCACCTGCGGAGGGGTTTTTGTTACCAGAACGAGCTCCATCGGCCCCATCGTATTCCTGGCCGGCTTCATCCTTGTGCTCTCTCAGACGTTGATCGATGACGCTCCGAATCCCGAGGTGATCACCCATCTCTTGCTCTGGCTATGGCTGGTTGCTGCGATTCCCGCAACCGTCACGGTGCTCATCAACCTCCTGTTCGGTGAGAGTCCCGTGGACGCAGTACGCCGACGCGCTGTGCGACTTATCGACTCCCTTGTTCAGCTCATCCACGCATCCGGCCCACAAGATGCGTACGAGATAAGTGAGGCGATTCTTTCCATTGCCGAACTGCGAAAACATGCCCAGCTCTGGGATAAGTCTCTAAAAACCAAAGCGGCCGAAGATGGGCGGCTCGTCGAGCTGCTTGCTGAGGTGTACCAGCTTGCCCTGGCGTTGCCTCGTAGTACGTCACAAGGAATGCGCCGCAAGCTTGCCAACTCCTTGAGCCTATCAAGGCGATATTTCATAGCCCACTCGTCGCAATGGAACAGCGAAGAGATTCTGGCTGACGGCGAAGACGGATCGACTGAACCTGTAGCTTTTGCGCTGGCAAGCGCTCTCGATGAAATCCGGAAATTGGTTACACATCGTGAGTCAATCACCGTAACACTAGAACGGACGCGGGGCAGCGCGCTCTTTGTGCCTGATGCGTTCTCGAATCCTGCGCATATTAAGTTTGCGCTGAAGGTCACTTTGGCGGTGATGGCCTCGTACGCGACCTACACATTGCTGAACTGGCCAGGTATCCGAACTGCTGTCACGACATGCTTTTTTGTTGCGCTGGGTAGCCTTGGCGAGTCCATGCACAAGTTGACGCTTCGTCTCGCCGGAGCGGTTGTGGGGGGAGTTCTTGCCGGACTTTGCATCGTTTTCATTCTGCCATTGATGACCGACATCGGCCAGCTGCTGGCGCTCATCTTCGTTTTTTCATCAGTGTGTGCGTGGGTTGCATCAAGCAGTGCCCGACTCTCGTACGCAGGACTGCAGATGGCTTTCGCCTTTTTTCTCGGAGTTCTGCAGAGCTATGGCCCCGCAACCGACTTGACCGCTCTGCGGGATCGCGTACTCGGGATTTTAATCGGCAACATCTGGATGTCGATTATTTTTGGACTGGTCTGGCCGGTGACATCGTCGATGGCAGCTCGCGCCGCTCTGGCCAAGGCATTGACCGCGGCGGCGAGAATCTTGAGCGTGCGTTCTGAACTTGCGGGAACCGCTCGATATCTTGCCGTCCAAAAGTTGAATGAGGCTCACCGCCTTTCTTTTACGTCGATCTTTGAATGGAAGTTTCGCTCTGGAATTGGTGACGTCGCTAGACGGGACGATTTGTTGGTGGAAACGGCAAGTCGCCTTGTATCGAGCACCTTCGTGGCCTCGCGTGAGCGATCGATAGATAGTGGCAAGGACTATACGGAGGCTGCGAATTGGCTGGCGCGCGCTGGAGAAGGAATTTCGTCCGATGGCCATTTCGTGGTTGAACGCTCGATCGATGGGCGCGGACCATCCAGTTCGTTATGGGAGAAAAGTCCAGGAAGCCCGGCGCATGAATTAGTACGACGGGAGATAGCGCGTGCTGCTTCTATTCTCTAATCGTCGCCGAAGATTCGCCTATGTCTTTTGCAGCGCCGCAAAATACGTGGCTGTCGCCTTATTGTGCTTGCCGATCGCAGCCTGGGGAGATCAGCTCGCCTTAGACGTGCGCTCGTCTTTACTTAGGCAATCGGTTCACCCAGAGCGAGCGGCTGACCACGCTTACACACTCAATGAGTTGCTGCAGATCGCCCAATACTCTAACCCTGGCACGAAGGGAGCGGGAGAGACTGCCAAACAAGCGGGTATCGCTGCGCAACTGGTGCGGAGCAATTACGCCCCCCAACTGTCAATAAAGGCACTGGGTGGTCTCCAACGTACGCCCATTGCCATCCCAGACAATGTTAGTCCACAGGGCTATTTCATCTCGAAAACGAGAGAAGTTGTGCCTTCTCTCGAGCTCAAGTGGCTGCTTTTTGATTTTGGTCGGCGCCGGGGACGTGAGAACGAGGCCGATCAGACCGCATTGGCAGCACACGCTACGCTGCTCGGTATTCGCGAGAAACTCGCCTTTGACGTTACGCGAAGTTACTTTGAACTCAGCTCAGCTCAGGGAAGGCTTCGAGCTGCACGAAAAGTACTTGAGACAGCCCTCATTAGCGAGGAGGCGACCTCTGCGGAACGCGGTCACGGCCGCGCGACGGTCATGGCCGTGGCCGAGGCGAAGCGGCAATCTTCCGCGGCACGTCTGGCCGTCGTAAAGGCATCCGGAGCGGAGCGCACTGCGTCCGCAGACCTCGTCAGTATCGTCGGACTTCCTTTTGAAACTGATATCGAAGTGTCTGACGCGGATCTCGTCTCTTCCGAATCAGCCTCCAGTATTTCGGTGAAAGCGCTTGTTGATGCTGCTGTGCGCCGTAGGCCGGATGTTTTGTCCGCGCAAAACCAGGTCAACGCGGCGCAGGCGAAGGTCGACACGGCACACGCCGCTTACCGGCCAACTATCAGTGTATCGGCCCAGCTATTTCAAAATGCGGGTCAGGTCAGTAGCGACGGGAGCCCCTATTCGTCGGTCAATAAACCAGGCGGTGCAGTGTTCATTGCGGTTGAGATGCCTCTAATTGATGGGGGCATTCGGGCGAACGATGTCGGGCTCGCCGTATCCGAAAAGTCCGAGGCCGAAGATAAGTTGGATGAGGTGATCGATAGGGCATCGGCTGAGACAGTTCGTGCTTATAACGATTTACAAACAGGAATGGAGGAACGCAAAGAAGCGGATGCATACGCTGATGCGTCGAAGACAGCGTTCGAAGCCACCCTGGCTAGCTATAAGCGAGGACTGGCTACGTACCCGCAATTGGCGAGTGCCGAAGCGGCGCTCGCCCAGGCCGTTTCGGCTCAGGTGGACGCAACCTCAGATGTGCAAATAGCGCAATCCGCGTTGGCCCTGGCGACCGGAACCTTGAAGGTTGATTCGCAGGAGTAAGTCCGAGCATTCCATTGGCATCATGCAATGGTTCAACAGACCCGTTGGTCGGTAGCGCCATACGAATCATTCATATCGATATCCCATTTCTGGAGAACAATCCTATGAGCAAAAAGATAGCTGAAGTCATCGTTGAGACATTGGAATCTGCGGGTGTGAAGAACTGCTACGGCATCGTCGGTGACACGATGAATTTGCTGGCAGAGCACATTCAAAAGAGTGGCATTGAGTGGGTTCAAATGAGGCACGAGGAAGCTGGCGCGTTTGCCGCTGGCGCCGAAGCGATGGTGACCGGTCAACTCGCCGCGTGCGGCGGCAGCTGCGGCCCCGGCAGTCTGCATTTCATCAATGGCCTTTATGAGGCCAATCGCAACCGTGCGCCCGTTGTTCTTATTGCTAGCCAGATACAGAGGAGCGACTTGGGTTTCAACTCGATTCAAGAAGTCGACTTTATGTCGGTATTCAAGGAGTGTTCTGTCTATTGCGAAATGATCCTTACGCCTGAGCAGGCTCGAAAGAAGACCGTGCTCGCCTGCCAGGCAGCGCTGTCCAAGCGCGGCGTTGCCGTGCTCATTGTTCCAGTGGATATCTCCAATTCAGATGTGCATGAAGATGTGCCATATCGTGTTCATGTCAGCCGCCCGATCATTCGCCCCAATGATCAGGAATTAACCGAAATTGCAAAGATACTCAACTCGGGCGACAAAATAGCAATCTACGGCGGCTCCGGTTGCGAGGGGGCTCTGAAGGAAATTATCGCTGTGGCGGAACAGCTCAAGGCCCCAATAGCGCATACGTCGCGCGCGAAGGATTTCCTAGAACCCAACAATCCTTGGAATATCGGCATGACCGGCATTCTGGGTAACGACGCTGGCTACCATGCTGTGCTGAAGTGCGACACGTTGTTGCTGCTCGGCGCCGATTTCGCTTGGCGGCAGTTTTATCCGGATCACGCCAGGATTGTGCAGATCGACATCGATCCGATGCATTTGGGGCGTCGGCATCCGGTCGAAGTTGGTGTCGTCGGTGACATAAAAGCGAGCATGGAAGCGCTTCTACCTTACCTAGACAAACGCGAAGATACGGGCTTCCGGGATGAGTACGTCCATCGCTATTCGAAAGCGATGGCGAGTATGCGGGGTCACGCAAAGCCAGGTGCGAGCGATTCGATTCCAGGATCCTATCTAACATCCGTCATCGATCGATTCGCTGCCGATGATGCCATGTTCAGCGGCGATGATGGCACGCCGATCGTCTGGGCGATGCGGTACCTGCATGCCAACGGAAAACGCCGTATTTACGGTAGCCTGCTGCACGGAACCATGGCAACGGCACTTCCGGCCGCGTTGGGATTGCAAAAGTCTCATCCAGGGCGGCAAGTGATCTCAATGTCCGGTGATGGAGGCATTGCCATGCTTTTTGGGGAGCTTCTTACGGCGGTCCAGGAAAACCTTCCGATCAAGATCGTCGTCTTCGATAACGGCAAACTCGGTTTTGTCGAGATTGAACAAAAAGCCGAAGGCATGCTCGATACGTTTACACACCTCAAAAACCCAAACTTTGGCGATGTCGCTAAAGCCGTTGGGCTTTGGGGGAAAACAGTTAACAAGGCGGCTGACCTTGAGTCAGCCGTAACGGAATGGCTTGCGCAGGCTGGGCCAGCGCTACTTCATGTCCACGTCAATCCAATGGAATTGGTGCAGCCGCCATTCACCGAGCTCAAGCCGGTCATCGGCATGGGGCTCTATTCGACTCGAGCAATATTGCACGGGCGCGGCGGGGATGTGTGGGAGATGGTCAAAGAGAATTTTCTGTAAGGCCCAAATTTTTTCAGATACCTATTCGCCCCAATCGTGGAACTCAGTTCTGAGGACCTCACCCAGAAGTTTCTGACTCAATGGTGGCTGATGGCACGTCAGCCTCCATTTCACTACAAACAGGGATGCTCATCATGAACAAGGTTCTGGACAGCGGAGACAGTTCGATAGATGGCAACGAGGCCAGATTTCATCGGATGCTCGGAGACATCGTCGAGCTACTCGGTCGGATTTTTATTGCAGGTCTATTTCTTTTTCCGGCATCGGAAAGATAACCGGGTACGCGGCGACGATCCTCTACATGGCGTCTGCGGGAATCCCGGGTGCCATCCTTCCCTTGGTGATCGCTACCGAGGTTCTTGGTGCATTGGCCGTTATTTTGGGTTGGCATACTCGCTTGGTGGGTTTCCTACTAGCCGGTTATACATTGCTCACAGCTGTTTTCTTTCACACGAACTTTGCTGATCAGACTCAGACGCTGATGTTCCTGAAGAATGTCTCGATCACCGGCGCATTTCTGTTGCTCACAGCCCACGGTGCGGGCAGGCTGAGCCTGGACAAACGGCGAGTTTGATAGTGGGTTGAGAATCCATTCGGTCTTTTCAATGTATCCGGGGTCTCTCACGCGGTAGTAGTGTTACGTCGCGAACTGTCTCAACTCAACAGGAGCCTTTCCGTGGAGATATCTGATCTGCTTGCGACGATGGCCTCTGAAGGTGCGTCTGATCTCTATTTGAGCCATGGAGCACCGCCGGCGATGGTCGTTGCTGGGACCGCTAGATACTTGGGCGAAACGGCTCTGACGCCCACTGATACGCATGCCATCGCCTATTCGGTCATGAACGATCGCCAGCAAAAAGAATTTGAGTCTACGCTGGAGATGAATCTTGGTATTTCGCCGGCTGGCATAGGGCGTTTTCGCGTCAACGTTTACCGCCAACGCGGAGAGGTCGCTATCGCTATTCGATATATTTCTTCTGAAATACCCAGTATTGCAAGCCTCAGGGTACCTCCAACGCTAAGTGACTTGGTGATGCTGCCACGTGGCTTAATCTTGGTGGTCGGCGCGACCGGATCAGGGAAATCGACGACGCTTGCGTCCATGCTGGACCACCGAAATCGAACAACGGCTGGCCACATCCTGACGATTGAGGATCCGGTCGAATATCTCCACCAACACCGAAAATCGATCGTCGACCAACGCGAAGTAGGTGTCGATACGTTGAGTTACGAGAATGCCCTGCGCAACGCGATGCGTGAGGCGCCTAACGTCATCATGATCGGCGAGATTCGAGATCGGGAAACGATGCAGCAGGCGATCGCTTACGCCGAGACGGGCCATCTATGTCTGTCAACGCTGCATGCGAACAATGCCAACCAGACCCTGGATCGTGTTCTTAATTTTTTCCCTGATACGGCACGGCATCAGTTACTGATTGACCTGTCGCTTAATCTCAAAGCCGTTGTCTCGCAGCGACTCTTGCATGCCTTAGATGGAAGCCGAGTGCCTGCCGTTGAAGTGATGCTTGTGACTGCCTACATTTCTGATCTGATAGAAAAGGGAGAGATAGCGACGATTCGTGACGCGATGAAACAAAATAGCGAAGCGGGCATGCAGACATTTGACCAGGCGTTGTACGCGTTGTATGCCGCCGGGACCATCGGCTACGCCGAAGCGCTCGAGCATGCCGACTCACGGACAGATCTAGGCTTGCAAATTCGACTCCAGGGACCACCGCCGCATGAGTCCGCGCGCGGGGTGGTCGATGGAGTCGATCTGCCGTTGTCGCTTCAGCTGGGCAAATAGGCGGCGAATTAAAGCGGCCCTCTGGCTCCTTGCTAGAACGGTTTGCTACCGTCACTGCGCCCCTTCAAAAGAGCCGTCGTCACGTTCGCAATGTGCTGGCCCTGGAAGCGAGCGCCCTCCAGTTCGTTGGCGCTTACGTCGCGGGATCCGTCAGCGCCGGCAAGCGTTGCGGCACCATAGGGAGAGCCGCCGGTAATTTCATCCATCTTCATCAGGCCTCCAAAGGAATAGGGCAGGCCGACGATGATCATCCCGTGATGCATCAGGGTAGTCAGTACAGAGAACGTTGTTGTTTCCAGACCGCCATGCTGGGTTCCTGTGCTTACAAACGCACCGCCGACTTTGCCGATGAGCTTGCCTTGAGCCCAAAGCGCCCCCGTCTGATCCAGAAAGTTCGCCATCTGTGCCGACATTCGGCCGAAGCGAGTCGGCGTACCGACAATAATGGCGTCGTAATCAGCCAGCTCGTCTGGTGTCGCAATCTCGGCCGCCTGATCGAGTTTCGCACCTGACGCTTTCGCAACCTCCGGTGTCATTAGCTCAGGTACCCGCTTCACTGTCACATCGGCGCCAGTCGAGGCAGCACCGGCTGCAATTGAGCCGGCTAGCTTTTCGATGTGGCCATACGTTGAGTAATAGAGCACCAATATCTTGGTCATGCGAAAAGTCTCCAAAGGGATAGGGTTGGTACAGTTGGATGGCATGCGGTCACGTTTGCTTTAGCTGCCGCAATGTCGTTGCATGGAAAGGCTCATCCATGTGATTTCAGATCCCTTGCAACCCTATGGCGACAGCTTGTACGCAATGACGTAGTCGCCGATCTTCGTGCCGAACGATCCATGGCCGCCGGCTGCGGTAACCACATACTGCTGTCCATTGATGGCGTAGGTCATCGGCGTGGACTGGCCGCCGGCTGGCAGGCGGTCCTGCCAGAGCTGTTCGCCCGTCGTGACGTCGTAGGCGCGGATGTAATAGTCCAGCGTCGAGGTCAGGAAGGTAACGCCGCCGGCGGTGGTCATCGGCCCGCCCAGGGTCGGTACGCCGAGCTTGAACGGTAGCGGGATCGGCGAGCTGTCGCGAATCGTTCCGTTCTTGTGCATCCAGACGATTTTCTTGGTCGTCAGATCGATGCCGGCCATGTAACCCCACGGTGGGCGCATGCACGGAATGCCGACTGGCGAGAGCAGCGCGTGCAGGTCGACGCCGTAGGGCGTGCCGTACATCGGCTGCACGCCGTTTTCGGTGCCCGACGGATGCGCGTCGTTCGGCGCGGACGGGTTGTTCGGTCCGCGCGGGATCAGCGTGGAGACGAACGGGATCGCCATGGGATTGGCGATGGCGATATTGCGGGTTGGGTCCACCGCGATGCCGCCCCACTCGAACATGCCCAGGTTGCCGGGGAACACCAGTGTGCCCTGCAGGGACGGCGGGGTGAACGTGCCCTCATAGCGCAGCCGATGGAAGGTGATGCGGCAGGCCAGCTGGTCGAAGATCGTGGCACCCCACATATCGGCGCCGGTGAGCTTGGCCTCGGGGCGGAAGGTGAGTTCGGAGAACGGCTGCGTGGGTGAAGTGCGATCGCCGGGCGCCGCACCCTGCGGTACCGCACGCTCCGGCGCCGGCACGATCGGCACGCCGGTGCGCCGATCGAGCACGAACAGGTTACCGGTCTTGGCCGGCTGCAGAATCGCCGGCACCACGCCGTTGGCGGTGGGCAGATCGGCCAGCGTCGGCTGCGAGGGCAGGTCCATATCCCACAGATCGTGGTGCACGGTCTGGTACGACCACACGCGCTTGCCGGTGTTGATGTCGAGCGCGACCAGGGCGCTCGAATAGCGTTCGGCCAATGCCGTGCGGTTGCCCGCCCAGATATCGGGCGTCTGCACGCCCATCGGCATATAGACCAGACCGAGCTTGGGATCGTACGACGCCGTCATCCAGGAGTTGGGCGAGTTGTTGGTGTAGGTGTGCGTGGCCGAGGGCAGGGCGTTCTCGTCCTGCGCGCCCGAATCCCACGCCCAGACCAACTTGCCGGTGTGGATATCGAAACCGCGGATAACGCCGGACGGCTCGCGTGTGGAGTAGTTGTCGATGACCGCACCGGCGACCACCAGAATTTTGTCGCTGACGATCGGCGGCGAGGTGGGTTCGTAGAAGCCGGGCGTGTGCTCGCCCATGCCGACCTGCAGGTTGAGCGTGCCGTGCTCGCCGAAGCTTTCGCACGGTTTGCCGCTGTCGGCATCGAGCGCAATCATGCGGCCGTCGTTGACCGGTAGAAAGATCGTGCGCGGGCAGTCCGTCGGTGCGGGCGAGCCGTCGGCATTGAGCGCGCCGGCGACGGTCTCGTGATACGACACGCCGCGGCACGTCAGGTGCTGGAACGTCGGGTTGTCCTGCACCTTGGGATCGTACGACCAGCGCAGCGTGCCGGTCTTGGCGTCGAGCGCGAACAGGCGCTGATGCTGCGAGCAAAGGTATAGCGTGTCGTTCACCTTGATCGGGGTGACCTCGAAGGTGGTCTCCACCGGATCGTTCTTGCCCGGCAGGTCGCCGGTGCGGAAGGTCCAGGCGACCTTCAGGTTTTTGACGTTGGCGGGGGTGATCTGTCTCAACGGCGAATAGCGCTGGCCAAACTGGGTACGGCCATAGTCGCGCCAGTCCGCGTCCGGCTGCTTGTCGTCATTGGGTAGCAGCGACGCGGCGGCGGCCACCGCGGCCGGCAGGCTGCCGTTGATGTCGTGATAGTCGGAGCAAAGGCCGATGCCGAGCACGACTACGCTCAGCAGCGAGGCGGCCCACAAGGGCAAGGTCGACGC
>Ga0302313_10000363_pt1 | contig 41177 bp, 40 predicted proteins | sample III_Palsa_N2_2_FD_200454 | JGI IMG/M metagenome (GOLD analysis project Ga0302313, IMG submission 200454) | Peat permafrost microbial communities from Stordalen Mire near Abisko, Sweden - III_Palsa_N2_2 | ecosystem: Environmental > Terrestrial > Soil > Palsa > Peat permafrost | place: Sweden...
AAATGGCTATGTCTGATCGCGCAACGATGGCTTCAGTCGGAGAGTCGGCAGCCAGTGTGCTGAGTGGAACTATTGAACAAAGAAGCACCAGGCACGTCAGCCAAGCCCTGATCATCATTAGCCCCATCGGAAGAGAGTTCCGCCATAAAAGCTGATTCTGCGCTAAAGGATTGGTGCTGTGCTTCTGTCCGCGATTCTTTTACAAATTGCACTGTCTCGATACTTAGAAGAACGTGGATTAGAGTCCGCTTTTCTGCGGATTCAATCGCTCGATACAACACGCCAGCTATTGAGCAAGGTGCGTGTCTGTTCCAGTACGGTCGCTTTCAGCAATGCGCCCTTGGCCGTGTCGATCTCCTTCCATCCGAGCAGATCGAGGCAAGCCCCTGGAGGATGGTAGAACGGCATGATCTGGCCTTTGAGCGTGAGCATCCGGATGCGTGTGACGGAGTCGTTGACGCTGGCGCCCGTAATGCGCGAAAGCAAGGCCAGGGTCACCTTGTTCAGTGGCTGCTTCAATCGTCGATGGAGCAGTTTGGAAGCGACATTGGCTTCTTCGTCGGCGAGCTCTCGAGCAACGAAGAGTCGTCTTTTCGACACATGCGGTTGCAAAAGCACGCTGTCCAGGGTCACTGCCTGGATACCGATGAACGCATCGATCAGGGCATCCATGTTGCCATTACCCTTCAATATGTCATTGGCTTGCCGCATGGCTGGCGCGAAGCGGTCCCTGAGATCGTTCGTGATGTATTCGGCGCACGCCTGATACACGCCTTCCTTGTTTTCGAAGTAGTACTGCAGTGCCGGCGCGTTGACCCCGGCGGCGGCGGCGATGTCGCGTGTCGAAGCACCGGCGAAACCATGCTCGCCGAACAGCTTGATAGCCGCGGCGATGATTCGCTGGCGCGTTTCGTCGCCACGTGCGTAACCGCCCGCCGTGGGGCGACGGGGACGCTTGGTTGGACTCATGCGCTGGCTCTCATGCGAGTTTTCTCCTGCTGGCGCTCCAACAATAACATTTGACAAAAGTATTCCAATCGGAATAAATATTCCACTTGGAATACTTTTGGACGACTCCCCATGCCCACTACGACTGGATCTGCATCGGACGCCGATGCCTCGAAAGGTGCTGCTCCACCGGCGCGCCCGTCGAAAATACGCCGCTTCCTCATGCCAGCCGGCGTTGTTTTGGCCATCGCGGCGGTGTTGGCCCTCGCTTACTGGTGGCTGGTGGGTCGCTTTATCCAGAGCACGGACGATGCCTACCTGCAGGCCGACAGCGTCACGGTCGCCCCGAAGGTCAGTGGCTATGTCACCGACGTTTACGTCGGCGACAACGTTCCGGTAAAGGTCGGCGATCCATTGGTGAGGCTCGATAGTCGCCAATATCAGGCCGCGCTGGATCAAGCCCAGGCCACGATCGATGCGCGCAAGGCGGATATCTTGCGCGCGCAGGCTGGCGTTCCGCAGCAGCGGGCTGCTATCGAACAGGCAAAGGCGCAACAACAAGTTGCAGCGGTCAACAGCCGCCACGCCGAAGACGAAGTGCGTCGCTACGGACCGCTGGCGACAACCGGTGCCGAAAGCGGCGATCAGCTATCGGTGCTGACCACCAACCGTGATCAGGCGCGCGCAACGCTGACCGCCGATGCTGCGGCGCTTGATCAGGCGCAAGCGCGAATGGCTGATCTCAACGCTCAGCTCATGCAAGCGCAGGCGCAACTGGAAGTGGCGCAGGCATCGGCGCGTCAGGCGCAGCTCGATATGCAAGACACCTTGATTCGCAGTTCGCTGGCCGGTCGCATCGGTGACCGCACGGTACGCGTCGGGCAGTACGCGCAACCCGGCACGCGGATGATGACCGTCGTGCCGGTGCAGAGCATTTATCTCACGGCCAACTTCAAGGAGACCCAGGTCGGCAGGATGCGCGCAGGTCAACGTGCGAGTCTGCATGTGGATGCGTTGGCGGGTGCGGAGGATCTGCACGGTGTGGTTGACAGCTTCGCGCCGGGCACCGGTTCGCAGTTTGCGTTGCTACCACCTGAAAACGCGACCGGCAATTTCACCAAGATCGTGCAGCGTGTACCGGTGCGCATCCGCATCGATGCCGATGCGAATACGCGGAAATTGCTGGTTCCCGGTTTGTCGGTGACGGTAGACGTGGATACACGCCCTGCGCACGACGATCAGTCGGTGACGGCAGCAGGCAACAGCCATGGCTGAGACGGCAGCCATGCCGGCCAGTCACCCCGAACGTGCCAGTGCCGCAGATTGGATCGCCGTGGCCGCCGGTTCGCTCGGCGCGTTGATGGCCACGCTCGACATCTCCATCACCAATTCCGCGTTGCCGCAGATCCAGGGCGAAATCGGTGCCACGGGTACGGAAGGCACCTGGATTTCGACTGGTTACCTGATGTCGGAAATCGTGATTATTCCGCTGGCCGCCTGGCTGACGCGGGTATTCGGTTTGCGCAAATTTCTGCTGGGCGCCGCGGTGCTGTTTATCCTGTTCTCGATGATGTGCGGCTTGTCGCACACGTTGACGGCCATGATCATTGGCCGCATCGGCCAGGGCCTGACCGGTGGCGCGATGATTCCTACCGGCCAAACCATCATTCGCAGCCGTCTGCCGATGTCGCAGCTGCCGATCGGCATGACGCTCTTTGGTTTGATCGTGTTGCTCGGACCATTGCTGGGCCCGGTGCTAGGCGGTTGGCTTACGGAAAACATCAGCTGGAGCTGGTGCTTTTTCATCAACTTGCCAGTGTGCATCGGTTTGATCGCGTTGCTGTTGCTTGGTCTGCCGCCGGATCATCCGCAATGGGATGCACTTAAACAGGCGGACTGGCTGGGTATCGCCGGACTCTCGGCCGGCCTTAGCTCATTGACAGTGGTGCTAGAGGAAGGCCAGCGCGAACGTTGGTTCGAGTCCAACATGATTGTATGGCTAAGTCTGTTGTCGCTGGCCGGCATGGTGCTGATCGCGATCTCGCAGTTCACCGCCAAGAGACCGGTAATGCGCTTGAGCCTGCTACGCAATCCGCGTTATGCCAGCGTCATTCTTATCGTGCTGGTGGTCGGTGCGGTGTTCTACTCGGTCATCTATCTGATACCGCAATTCCTTGGTTTGATCGCCGGATACAACGCAGAGCAATCGGGCTGGGTGATGCTGGTCTCCGGCGTGCCGGCCTTTCTGATGATGCCGATGCTGCCGCGCCTGCTGGGCAAGGTCGATTTTCGAATCATGGTGATCACCGGACTGATGTGTTTCGTGGTGAGCTGCATGTTGGACATCCATTTGACGGCGCAAAGCGTCGGTCATGATTTCTTCTGGTCGCAGTTGATTCGCGGCGCGGGCCAAATGCTGGTGTTCATGCCGTTGAACCAGGCCTCAATGGCAGCAGTAACCCGGGAGGAAGCCGGCGACGCCGCCGGTGTTTACAACATGGCGCGCAACCTCGGTGGCTCGATCGGCTTGGCCGTCATCGGCACCGTGATCGACCGGCGCAATACGTTTCATGTGGCGACCATCCGCGAATCGCTGACGGCGAATTCGGTGTTGGGCCAGGATCGTCTCGCCGCCAACGCAGCCGGCTGGTTCGCGCGGACCGGTGATATGGCTTACGCGAAGATGCGCGCGCTCGGCCAGCTTGCCGCGCAGATTCAGCAGCAAGCGATGGTGATCACTTTTTCCGAAGTCTTCTACCTGCTTGGCATCGCGCTGCTTTGCTGCATTCCACTCGCGTTGCTGCTGAAGACGCCCAGCTATGGCGCGCCGGCTGCTGCTGACCATTAGAGATTTCAATCATGCATACAAGTAATTCATATGTTTCGCGCGTGGTGTGCTTCGCGCTGCTCGCCTCGCTCGCGGCGTTGCCAGGCTGCACCGTTGGCCCCGATTATCGCGGCGCGCCGGACGTGGCAGGCGGCGCAGGGCACGCCAATACCTTTGTGCGCGCACCGGCGACGGGTATCACAGTGGCGCACACGCCGAGCCAATGGTGGACCACGCTCGGTGATGCGCAACTGAGCGCATTGATCGACGCGGCATTGGCGCACAACCAGGATTTGAAAGCGGCGCAGGCCCGTTTGCGCGAGTCGCGCGCTCAGCTGCAACAACAGCGCGCCGAAGCATTGCCGACGGTGTCAGCCGATGCGGACGCGCTACGCGCACGGGAACCGGATGTGTCCGGTCTGCAGACATCGCAGACCAGCACGAATCAAACGGCGCCAGCAGGACAATCCATCCGCACGTCGCAGGGGCAAGGCCCCTTGCAGCTGTACACCGCTGGCTTCGATGCGTCATGGGAGCTGGATCTGTTCGGCGGCACGCGCCGCGCGATCGAGGCTGCTTCGGCCCAGGCTGATGCCGTCGACGCCGATCTCGCCGATACGCAGGTGTCGCTGGCTGCCGAAGTAGCACAGGCATACATCGGTATGCGCGACCAACAGCAGCGCCTGACGCTGGCCAATCAATCGGCCGAACTTCAACAACAAACGCTCGTCTTGATCCAGCAGCGGCGCGCGCGCGGCGTCGCCGGCGATGCCGATGTCGAACGTCAAACCACGCAAGTGGAAAACACCCGCGCGACACTCATTCCGCTGGACGAGCAGATCTCCGAGTCGCTCGACCAACTCGCCGTGCTTACCGGCCAAGCTCCCGGCGCACTCGACCGTGAATTATCGGCGCCTGCACCGTTGCCTGTTATGCCCGCGACCGTGCCAATCGATGATCCGGCAAGGATGTTGCAGCAGCGCCCGGATATTCGCGCGGCCGAACGTCGGCTTGCCGCGAGCAACGCGCAGATCGGCGAACGCACCGCCGATTTGTTTCCCAAGGTGACGATGTTGGGTTTCGTCGGCTCCAACGCCGCCGATCCCGGACACCTGACACGAAGGAGCTCACTCACCTGGCTCGGTGTGCCCTATCTGCAATGGAATGTGTTTGACTTTGGACGCACGCGCAGCAGTATTCGTCAGGCCGAAGCGAACCGCGACGAAGCCGACGCCCGATATGCGCAAACCGTACTCGCTGCATTGCAGGACGCCAACAACGCGCTATCTCGCTACGGTCATCAACGCGAAAGCGTCGCTCGCTTGCAGCAGATCGAAGCGTCAGCCGATCGCTCCGCGACGTTGATGCGCCTACGTTACGACGCGGGTGCCTCCTCGCTGATCGATTTGCTGGATACGCAACGCACACAATTCTCCGCGCAGCAAAACCTCGTCCAGGGACGCGCCGATCTGCTGAAAGATTTCGTGTCACTGCAAAAGAGCCTCGGACTTGGCTGGGTTCCAGCACGCTAGGGCAACTGGTGGCGACGTCATCCGAAACGTCCGCTTCGGGAGGGCATTCCGAGATTGCCGTGATTTCCAAAGCGCAAGGTCCGCTCACGGCCAGAGGCCGACATTTAGGCGTACTAAATGTTACGTCGGCTCGTTCGAAAAAATTCCGTACCAACTTTCTGATTTAGCGCGTCGTCTAGCGTTGCTGCCATAGATTTTGCAGCTCATCAGCAATGCGCTGAACGTCCTGTGCACCAAGCAAAATCAGTTCTCGCGTCTTACTTTTTTCGAGGTGCAGGACGATGCGGCCGGAATAGCGAACGTTACCCATTCCCCACTTACGACTCATATCGGTCGATATGGAAACGATATCCGGCATCGAGTAATAGAAGTTTGCACCGTCCAAATTAAGAAAGCTTTTCGGATCAGATGACGCATTGCGATATCGCTGAAGGATTCCCGGGTCCACGTAGGTCATTGGGTTACTTGCGATATCAGGCGCCATATAGCCAGGGTTCGCCATCACGCCTCGCACGCGCATGGCACCGATGCCGCTCGAAAATGCAGATACGAGAAACGTCCTATTCAAGATTCCTGCGTAGTACTCCATCGCTATAAAGTTGCATGCGCCAGGACCTGACGCCGGCGATACGTCATTTCGCTGGTCCGGTCCTTTCAGCGCGGCAATTGGCGGGCGCGTGGAGATCGCCAAGAACAATCTACGAAGCATCTTATGGTGTTCCATGAAAAAGGAGCGGCACATTCGCATCATGGGTCGAGAATAGCGGCAAAGACTGGAGGTTCAATGTCCGTAGAGGGTCGCGGAAGCAGACGTTCTACCTCGCTTTGCTAGCCCAGGTGTTTAGCCATCGATCGAAGGAATGACCTGCGCCGGATTTCCTCCGACGAAGCTATTCGGAGGAACGTTCTTACAGTCCATCCGCTTGGGCCGTGCACCGTCCACCATTAGTTGTGAGATCCAGGGCAACGGCGGGCCGGATGTTCGGGACAACTTTGCCGTGCACAACTGGGCGAGATGGCCTTCGCGATGCAGGGGGTAGCGCTGCGGACGACCGCGAACAATGGCGGGGAACCGCCTAGCCAAGGCTTAGGATATCCGGTAGAGTCTGGCGCGCACGACGCCATGGCATTCACGCCACGCGTTTACAGGGAAGTATTCTATGAAGCACGCACTCGTTGCGCTTGCAGCAGCCATTGGTGCTGTCGGCGTGTTGCCGGTGGTCCATGCCACGGACAATTACGCGTTTTATAGCGCCAACAATGTGGTTGGCCTGAGTCTCGGATCGCAACACCAGAACTATAGCGAGTTCATTAACGGTGCGACCGCCGATGGTAACTATGGCGATGTCAAACCCTCTTACCGTCTGTACGCCACCACGCAGCGTGACTGGCGGAATATCAGCGATTTGTATTTTGCCGTATCGGCAAGCTACGCCAGCGGCTCAACGACCTACGATGGCGCCCTGGTGAACCTGCTCACGGGGGCGCAAACGCCTGTTACGCAACGTACGCCAACGCGCTTGTTCGACTGGAATATTCGTGGCGGCAAGGCCTTTACACTCAATGAGGATGAAACGGTCCAGCTGATTCCTTATCTGGATTATGCGCAGCATCATTGGGATCGCCTGGACGGAGGCGGTGAAGGCGATTATTCCGAGTACTACAAGCATAGTGTCATCAGCGCTGGTGTCATCGGCCAATATGCGGTCACAGACGTGCTGGTGTTGAGCGCTGAAGCGCAGTTGGGCTACCTGTACAACGCGAGCGTGCACGCGCCGGCGCTGGAAGGGCTGATCGATCTGGGGAATGGTGAGTACATTAACGGGACTAACGGCCCGATTATTCTCGGTAACCACGATACCGTGATGCTCAGCTTGGGTGTCGACTACGCATTGACTTACAATTTCCACGTCACCGCCGACTACCGCTGGCAGCGCTACGGCTATGGCATGGGTGTCAATAACGATTTCTCCGAGCCCAACTCGACCTCGATCATGCAGCGGGTTGAAGTAGGCGTGGCGCTGACATTCTGAGTGCTCTGGCTTGTTCCGAAAAAGCCGGGGCGTTCACTTAACCTGTTGATGGCCGTGCAGCATCAAGTCGGGCCTCATTGAGCGAAGCGTTTTGCTCGTTTCCCGGGGCGCTTGAACAAAGCGCTGGTTGTTGATCACTTGCCGGGGTAGGCACTCTACTGCTCTGGGTCGTAGCCGAGTTCGCATTCCGCGAAACCGTTAGTCAGCCACAGCGCTGGGTTCGAGGGTCAGCGTGTGTTGTGCCGGTCCTGGCAGCAGCGGTGTGGGCTTGCCGTTGACCCAGTCCGCGTGGCCGGCGCCGTAGTAGGGTGATAGCGGGTTGTCGCTCTGGCCACCGGGCATTTCGAGGATGCCCTGGGCTTCGTGGCCTGGGGCAACGTCGAAGCGCTCGGAGGCGCCAAAGCCGGGAGCGGCGACGCGCGGCATGTTGTTGTCACCGGGCAATGGATCGTCGGGCATGTTGAGGGTGCGGCCTAGCCACTTGGGCAGAGCAACGGAAAGCGGATGCTTGATGTCGCTGCGATTCTTTTCGCCCCAGGTTCGTGCAGCGAGGCCGCCGGGCTGCTTGTCGAGTTCGCTGGCGACGTGGCTGGCGGCAGCAAGCAAAAGTGCATGCCAGTCGCGATAGGTTGGATCGAGCAGGTTGGCTGGCTGCGTGGTGATCAGATTCCAGACCGCGCCTTCGGCGGCATTTTCGGCCGGCCACATAAAGTCGCCATAGCGTTGTTTGACCCGCGCCACGAATGGCGACAGCACGACTTCGGTCACCTGCGTGCGGAAGGCACGCACGAGCCGGTAGTCGACACTGTCGACATCGGCGCGGCCACGCCAGGTGGCGGTGAGTTGGCGTAGCGTTTGCAGCTCGGGGTCATGCGTATCGGCGAGCGTCTGTTGCAGCAGCTGCTGCCAGCGCGTCAGCAGCACGGCGCGGTTGTCCAGCTGTACGTCGAGCAGATTGTTCGGAGAAAAATTATTCTGCGCGCGCAAGTCGTCACGGATCTGCTGTGCGCGGGCACCAAGGTCGTGGCCGCCGTTGCCGAGCAGAGCCAGTGCATCGCCGCTCACCGTTCGGTTGTTGGCTGTCCACAGACGCGCATCTGAAGGATTTTCGATGCGTGGATACTGCGCCGGTGTGGCCCAGCCCTGCCAGCCGCTGCCGGGCTTTGACCAGTCTGAAGGCCGCAGCGGATCGATAGTGGCGCGCAGCGGAATGCTGTTGCCGGCCAGCGTCCAACCGATATGACCGGTGGTGTCGGCGACCACGAAATTCTGCGGCGGCATGCCGAACTGCGGGGCGAGATCGAGTGCCGCATGCGCGTCGGTCGTCTGCTCCAGCTGCATCAGTGTGACGTTGTAGCCGCGTGGTTGATCGGCGATCCAGGCCAGCGCCAGCGGCGTGTCATCGACATCGCTGGCCATGATCGGACCCCAGCGTGTGTCCTCGACTTTCAGAACGGTGTCGGGTTTGCCTTTGACGTGGATATGTTCATCGTGGACGTCGATATTCGCCCAGCCTTCGGGCACCTTGTAGCGGCTGGCGTTGGTCGGGTCTCGTTGTACACGAACCCAGTCCAGCCAGTCGCCGTAACTGTTGGTGAAACCCCAGGCGATCTGGCCGTTGGAGCCCACGATCATCGCTGGCGTGCCGGGCAGGGTGACGCCGTTGATATCGCGTTGTCCGTTCGGCGCGCTGGCGTCGGGATAGCGCAGACGCGCACGGAACCAGATGTTGGGTACGCGCAGGCCCAGGTGCATGTCGTTGGCAACCATCGCGGCACCGGTATCGGTGAGCGAGCCGGCGACAGCAAAGCTGTTGCTGCCCGGACGCGGCGCATCAAGCGCGGGAAGCAGCGCGGCGGTGAGGTCGGTCGGTTTGTCGACTGTGGCGAGACGATTCAGGTCGAAGACGCTGGCATCGGGAACGGCCTGTCGTGGCGACAGCTGATTATCCAGTGGCGCCTCCCAGTCGGGATCGGGCGCCATCAGGAAATCCACCAGTGGGCCGGGCAGTACCGAGCGCATCTGCGCCAGTCGCAGCTCGCGCTCGTTGCGGCCGTCACCGTTCAAATCCAGGTACATCGCGGCAATCACTAATGCACTGTCTTCCGATCGCCACGGCTGCGGCTGGCTGCCCAGTAGCAGGTATTCCCACGGCCGCACATGCAGATCGGCAAGTCCGGCATTGACGCCGTCACGGTAGCGGTCGAGCTGATGCTTCTGCGTTGGCGGTAGCTGCGCGTACGCGGCTTCGACCACGGCACGCAGGCGGTGGCGGCGATGATTGAGGTCGCTGGGTAGTGCAGCAGGCCCGACCAGCTCAGCCAGTTCGCCGGCCGGCATGCGGCGCATCAGGTCCATCTCGAAGAAGCGCTCCTGCGCGTGCACATAGCCCAATGCAAAGCTGATGTCGTCGCGGTTGGCACCATCGATGGTGACGGTGCCCAACGCGTCCCGGCCGATGCTGACCCTGGCGCTCAGGCCGGGAAACGGTCGCTGCCCATCAAGCCGCGCGCGGCTGCCGGCGAGCAACCAACATGCCGTGATAATGGCGATCAGCAACAGCACGACAATGGCGACCAGCAAGCTTCTGACGATGTGCCTGCGCAGCGAAGTCATTGCGCGACAAACACGGCGAAGATGCCGGCATACGGCTTCACCATGAAAGCCGGCGCGCCGGCGTAGCCGTTGCCGTCGACATAGATCTGCGAAATGCTGCCGTCCAGATACAGCGCGTCCTGGCAGCCCAGCTCATCCCTGAATAGCCGTCCAAACGTGTGGAAATTCACTGGCGTCTCGCTCACCGCAAAGACGACTTCGCTGGAGGTTTTTACACAGACGCCACTGCGCCACTTCATGCTGTCGGAAGCGTCGATGAACTGATCATTGAGCTTGCCGTCAATCACCAGCATGGGGCCGGACTGGCTAGCCCACTGCGCGTGCTGACCGTCAGCCTTGAAATCGCTACTGGTGCGCACGGCGGCGTGGCCATCGGGATAGACCACAAATACACCATTGGGCAGTAGTGAAAAATTGCCCGACGCGGGGTTGCCGTGATTGAGATTCAGCGGCACCACGGTCTTGCCGTTTTCCACATACAGGCCCAGCGGCACGGATTGTTTGTCGTAGATACCGGCGTTGGCCGCGAACAGCAGCTTCTGGCCATGGGCTTCGCCCCATTGGCGCAGAGCATCGATGCTGCCGAACGGCTGCGATGTCTGCGGGTCGCGCCAGTGCAGGCTCAGCTTTTCGCGCTTGAGATCCAGATGCACCACGCGGTAGTTTTGCCCGTCGAACGTCAGCTCGCTGCTGTCGACTGCCCGCGCAGGCGCAGCGCAGCCGAGCAGGTTGGTGAGCAACACAAACGCCAAGGCCCAACGCAACAAAGGGCGGCAGGCAAAGGGATGAGAGGATGAAGGCGAAGTGAGAGGGCGCATCTTCTGATGGTCGCCGGCCGGCCCGGTCTGCGCAAGTCCGCAGGCAAGGGTCGTTCAGCACTTGCTGAGGCATAGCCCCATGTCTGCCGCTAAACTTGGCGTTTTACTGGCGGCGTCAACCCATGCCTTACACCCCGATCGTGGCCACACTGGGCTATGTGCTCTCGCCAGATCGCCGCGAAGTTTTGATGATTCATCGCAATGCGCGGCCGGATGATCAGCATCTGGGCAAGTACAACGGCCTGGGCGGCAAGATGGAGCCGGGCGAGGATATCGCCGTCTGCATGCGCCGCGAGATTCTCGAGGAGGCCGGCATCACCTGCGAATCCATGCAACTGCGTGGCACCCTCAACTGGCCTGGCTTCGGCAAGAACGGTGAGGACTGGCTGGGCTTTATATTTTTGATCGACAGCTACGCCGGTACGGCATTCGGAAGCAATGACGAAGGCAAGCTGGAATGGGTGGCGCGCGACCGGCTCATGTCGCTACCGATGTGGGAAGGCGACCGGCATTTCCTGCCGCTGGTATTCGATGAGGACCCGCGGCCGTTCCATGGCGTCATGCCGTATCGCGACGGCCGCATGCAGTCGTGGTCGTATACGCGTTTGTGATCCGCAGGCCGTGGTTTCTTGGCCCCATCAGTAGCCGCGGTAACGGCCGCCGCTGAACTGGTTCTGGTTCACGCTGATCGAGAAACTGACGCCGCCGGACGGATGATCGCAATCGCCGAAGGCTTTGGTCACGTTGACCGTCGCGCCTTGATAGGTGCTGGTCCCCATGTGGCTGCCGGTGGCCACTCCCGTGCTGACCGCACCGTGGACTTGCGCGTTGTTGAACTTGGAGTCGTCGCAGGTCTGGGCATCGGCCGTGCCGTCGTCGCCGAGCCGGCCGCTGGTATCACCGTAATAGACGCCCGGGGTGGTGCTGATGGGGGGCGTATTCGTCGCCGTGCTGGTATTTGCGGTGCGGCCGTTGCTGACCACCGTGCCGGGATGGACGCTGGTGGGTGCGGGTGTGTTCGCGGTTGTTGCGCTGGACGCGGGCGCCGCCGCCGTGCTGCTGCCAGCAGGAAGATTGCTAGGCAGTTTGAGGTTGAGCGGTTGGTTGGTTGATTGCGCCCACGCGGAGCTCGCCAACACGCTGATAGCCGAGGCGAGAAGTAATGGCTTGATGTTCATACGTGCTCCGAGGACCTGACAAGTGAAACGCGCCAGCCGGCTGGGCGTGTACATTCACATTGGAAAGCGCAGTGCGGCAGGAAGTTCCTGCCGCCGTTGCTCAGCCGGTGGTCTCGATCCGCTCGACCCGACGCAGGCCACGCGGCAGCAAACCGCCACGCGTAGCCCGATTGCCGCCGTATTCCACCAGATCCGACCACTTGAGCGTGAGTTTACGCTGACCAGCGTAAAGGGTGACTTCACCCTTGCCCTCGCTGACCACGGCCACCCCGGCCACGCGCTCGTCGCCGGAGGTGAGCTTGGCCTTGGGAATCTCGATCAGCTTGTTGCCTTTGCCCTTGTCCAGCTCAGGCAGTTCGGCGACCGAGAACATCAACAGGTGGCCTTCGGTGGTGACCACCACGACACGGTCGCGCGCGGGGTCGGTGCTGATCTGCGGCGCCAGCACCTTGGCCTTGTCGGTGAGGCTGATGGTCTGCTTGCCGGCCTTGTTGCGACCGGTCAGCGATTCGAAGCGGGTGACGAAGCCGTAGCCGAAATCGCTGGCCAGGATCAGGCGGGTGTCGTTGTCGCCGGCGATCACCGCGTCGAAGCTGGCGCCACCGGCCGGGCTGAAGCGGCCGGTCAGCGGCTCGCCGTTGCCGCGCGCCGAAGGCAGCGTGTGGGCTGGTGTGGAATAGCTGCGGCCGGTGGAGTCGATAAAGGCCACCTGCTGGGTGGTGCGCGCCTTCACCGACGCCAGCAGGCCGTCGCCGTCGCGGTAGTTCAGGCCTTCGGCGTCGATGTCATGGCCCTTGGCCGCGCGGGCCCAGCCCTTCTGGCTCAGCACCACGGTCACCGGCTCGCTGACCACCAGCGCACTTTCGTCCAGCGCCTGCGCGGCGTCGCGCTGCACCAGCGGCGAGCGGCGGTCGTCACCGAACTTGGCGGCATCGGCGCGCAACTCTTCCTTGATCAGGCTCTTCAATTTGGCAGGGGACTTCAGCAGCACGTTGATCTTGGCGCGCTCCTCTTCAAGCTGGTCACGCTCGGCGGTGATCTTCATTTCCTCGAGCCGGGCCAGCTGGCGCAGGCGGGTTTCGAGGATGTAGTCGGTCTGCTCTTCGCTGAGCTTGAAGCGCGCCATCAGCACGTCTTTCGGCTCATCTTCGGTGCGCACAATGCGGATCACCTCATCGAGATTGAGGTAGGCGATGCGCAGGCCTTCCAACAGGTGCAGGCGGCGTTCGACCTTGGCCAGTCGGTGCTCGAGTCGACGCGTGACCGTGCTGGTGCGGAAGCTCAGCCATTCGCTGAGGATGCGCTTGAGATCCTTCACCTGCGGCCGGCCGTCCAGGCCGATCATGTTGAGATTGACGCGGAAACTCTTTTCCAGATCGGTGGTAGCGAACAGGTGTTGCATCATCTCGTCGGCATCGACGCGGTTGGAGCGCGGCACGATGACCAGGCGGATGGGATTCTCGTGATCGGACTCGTCGCGCAGGTCCTCGATCATCGGCAGTTTCTTGGCGCGCATCTGCGCGGCGATCTGCTCGAGGATTTTCGACGGGCTGACCTGGTGCGGCAGCGCGGTGATCACCGTGTTGCCTTCCTCACGCTGGTAGACCGCGCGGGCGCGCACCGAGCCGATGCCGTTCTGGTACATCGTCAGCAGATCGCTGCGCGGGGTGATGATTTCGGCTTCGGTTGGGTAATCCGGCCCGCGCACGTGCTCGAACAGGTCGGCGACGGTGGCATCGGGATCGTCCAGCAGGCGGATGCAGGCGCTGGCCAGCTCGCGCAGGTTGTGCGGCGGGATGTCGGTGGCCATGCCCACGGCAATGCCCATCGAACCATTGAGCAGCACATGCGGCACGCGCGAGGGCAGCCAGCTCGGCTCGTCCATGGTGCCGTCGAAGTTCGGTACCCAGTCGACCGTACCCTGGCCTAGCTCGCCCAGCAGGGCCTCGGCGATCGGACTCAGGCGGGATTCCGTATAGCGCATCGCGGCGAAGCTTTTCGGATCGTCCGGCGAGCCGAAATTGCCTTGGCCGTCGACCAGTGGGTAGCGATACGAGAACGGTTGCGCCATCAGCACCATCGCCTCGTAGCAGGAGCTGTCACCGTGCGGATGGAACTTGCCGATCACGTCGCCGATGGTGCGGGCGGATTTCTTTGGCTTGGCGGTGGCGGCCAGGCCCAGCTCGCTCATCGCGTAGATGATGCGGCGCTGCACCGGCTTCAGGCCGTCACCGACGAAGGGCAGGGCGCGGTCCAGCACCACGTACATCGAGTAGTCGAGGTAGGCCCGCTCTGCGTATTCCTTGAGCGGGATCTGTTCGTAATTGGCTTGCAGGTTCATGGCTTGGTTTCGATCAGGGGTACGCGGCAGGGCACGTAGCCGGTCGATGGTGCCAGATGAAGAGTCGGTTAGGCTAGAATCAAAGCGGACAAACGTGGCCGCAATCCAAGGTGAGGCCGATGCACTATCTACGCAATATGGCGGTTTTGGCTTGCGCACTGCTGGCGGGTTGCGCCTCGATCATCGACAAACATCCGAAGATCGCCTATGCCGACAAGCGGCATCCGCTTTCGGATACGGCGATTTTCTCTTGCGCGGAGGTACCTGGCTTCACTTGCGGGATTATCCGGGTTGACGACAGGAGTACCTGGAACCCTTACAACGCCGGCAATACGGTGTGGGTGCGCGTTTTGCCCGGAGAGCACCATGTGGGCGTGGTCGCTTCCCACGCGAATGACATCAACTGGCTTTCGTTCGATATCAAGGACGTGCAGCCGGGCCACGCTTACAGCATTGAAATCGCCACCGCACCGCCACCGCCACCGCCGGTTGTCGTGCCAGGCTCGCATGGCAAGAAAGCGGGTAAGACGAACAGTAATAACAAACAGCAAAATGCCGTTGCCACAAGCATGAGCGTTTCCTACAAGGACCTGGGCAAGATGGACTCGTACACCATCCGCATTGGTCAAAACAGCATCCATACTACGAAGCTCACGGCAAGTTTTTGAGCCTCCGCGATCTGCGCGTGCGACAGGATCAGCGGGTCTGCGTGGTGATTCCCAACTTGGCTAATTGAGCCTGCACACTGTCCGGGCCAGCCAGATGCGCGGCGCCGACGGCGATGAAGACGGTGCCGGGATGCTGCAGCAAGGCGGCAATTTTTGTCGCCCAAGCCTTGTTGCGATCGACGATCAGGGTTTCATACAGCTCCGGTGATTCCTTGCGTACATCCTCGTCTTCCAGGCGCGCGATGGCAGCGGTATCGCCGGCTTTCCAGGCGCTGATCAGGCTGGTCAGCTCGGTACTGTCCTTGTCGACGTCGTGCAGAGTCGAGCGGAGAAAATCCAGCTGTAGTTCGGGCGATAGGTCGGCCAGAAAGCGGATCTGTTGTTCGGAGGTTTCCAGCCCGTTGACCGGTTTGCCGGCCTTGACCATCTGCGCCTGCAATAGCTTGTCGACGCCATGCGCTGGATCGAGGCCTGCCTTGATCAGCGGCGCCATAGCCAGCGTGAGCGCCGCCAGCCATGGTCGCATGATCTCGATGGTCTGCGTGCCACCGGGGATGCCGGCGGTTTCCGCAGCCTTGGCCAGCGTGGCATTTTCAGCCGTGGTGAGCTGGTCGGACAGTGGGTGCGTAGGGTCGAGCCCGTACTGCATTACCAGCGCCTGCATATTTGCCGGGTTATCGTCGGTCAGCTCGATGGTCAGCGAATCACTCGCAGCCAGCGCCTTGTCCAGCACCGGGTAGTGCCAGTCGGTATCGGTGGGCAGCAGATGCACGGTACCGAACAGATAGACTGTCGTGGTCGCGCTTTTTACTGCCCACAGCGCCGGTTGCGCGAAAGCGGGTGTTGCGAGCGCCAGCGCCAGCAGCGCGGGAGCCCCGAGGCGAAGGAGATGGCGACGGCAAAACAGGGGCATGATCGTCCTTGCGGTAAACGATGGCGCGAATGCGCCACGACGCTATGAATGATGGTGGCACGAAGCGACAGTCGTGGCGATGCAAAAAACGCGCACAGCGTGGGACAAATCAGCGTGGCACGCGATACCCGCCTGCCACGCCGTGCGGGCTCAGCGTGAGCTGCCACAGCTGATCGCGCCGGCTGCGAAACACCGCGGCGGAAACCGCCAGGTAGTAGCGCCACATCCGACGAAACCGCTCGTCGTAGCTGGCCGGCAACGTCGGCCACGCCGCCTCTACGTTGTGGCGCCAGGCTGTGACCGTGCGGTCGTAGTCGGTGCCGAAGTTGTGCCAGTCCTCGACCACGAACAGGTCTTCCAGTGCCGCGGTGACCTCGCTGGCGGCGGGGATCATCGAGTTCGGGAAAATGTACTTCTCGATCCAGGGGTCGGTTTGCGCCGGCTGACCATTGCTCCCGATGGTGTGCAGCAGCGAGAGGCCATCGTCTTTGAGGCAGCGTCGCACGGCGTCGAAATAAGTACGGTAATTCCTGCCGCCGACATGCTCGAACATCCCGATGGAATACACCGCGTCGAAGCGCTCGTTGATCTCGCGGTAATCCTGCAGGCGGATCTCGATCGGCAGCCCGGCGCACAGCTGCCGCGCGTACTCGGCCTGTTCCTGCGAGATGGTGATGCCGACGCCTTCAATGCCGTAATGCTCGGCGGCATACTTCAGCGCTTCGCCCCAGCCACAGCCGATGTCCAATACGCGTTGCCCCGGCTTGAGCTGCAGCTTGCGGCAGATCAGATCGAGCTTGGCGGCCTGCGCGTCGTCGAGATTGTCCGCTTCGGCCCAGTAACCGCAGGAGTAGACCATCCGCTTGCCGAGCATGGCGTGGAACAGGTCGTTGCCGAGGTCGTAATGGACCTTGCCGACCTCGAATGCGCGCTCGCCGCGCTGCAAGTTGAGGAAGCGCGCCTTGAGATGGGCGAGCAGGGTGTCGAGAGTCTTCAGCTCCTGATCGAGCCCGGCGGTGAGCAGCTTGGTGCACAGCGCCGGCAGATCATCCGCATCCCACCAGCCGTCCATATAGGACTCGCCAAGGCCTAGCGAGCCGTGGGCGAACACACGAGCGTAAAGGCGTTCGTCATGTACGCGCAGATCGGCTGATGCGTTGCCGTTCAGATGAATGCCGGCGTGGTCGAGCAAGGCGCTGGCGCGTTCTTTCAGAGTGTCCTGACTCATGCGTTCCTCAATAGGAGTCTGGGTTTGGTTTGAGCAAGCGACGATGAAGAGAGCCGCCGGACATCGTGATGCCTACTTTGTACCGAGCAAGGCAAAGCTTGCCGGTGAACGTGCATAGACGGCGTCGACGCCAGCGTCCCTCACCCGTTGCACCAATGCATCCGCCTCTGCGTTACCGAGCAGAAACTCGATCTTGACCGGCAAGTCATCGGCCAGTTCGAAGAACTGCTCTTCGTGCAGCACGCCGTGTCGGCCGAACCCGGCAATGGCGCGGAATACGGAGCCACCGCCGAGGCCGTGCTGCTTGGCCTGTTCCAGCAGCCATTCGGTCAGCAAGATGCCGTTGTGCTTGGTATGTGCGTGGCAGTAGAAGTAGAGATGCGTACCCTGTTGCAGCGTTTCCTGATTCATGGCAATCACCTCATATCGATTACGCCATTCATGGCGAACTCCGGGATCAATGACGCAGCAGGCTGCGAGTAAGCATGAGGCCGAGCACAGTCATTGTCAGCGAACCAATCAGGTGCACGGCCACATGGCTACCAAACCAGAAATACTGCTGGCGCAACAGCAACGTGGTTGCCTCGGCCGAGAAAGTGGAAAAGGTGGTCAAACCGCCCAGAAAACCGGTGAACACGAATAGCCGCAGCTCGGGCGGCAGCGTCTGGAAGTGATCGAACACCCCCATCACGCAGCCCATCATCAAGCCGCCGGCGAGATTCGCGGCCAGCGTGCCCAGCGGTAGCGTGGGAAACATCGGGTTGAGTAATAGGCCAAGACCCCAGCGCAGCCAGCAGCCCAAGGCACCGCCAACGCCGACGGCAACAATTCCGGTAAACCCCATAACGCGTCTCCTGACAAAATCCAAAGTGTCCGGTTACCGCGGTAGCAGGCACGCCTGCGCCGCCGGAAGCCGGTGGTGCAGGCATCATCAACCTCGTCGCTGGTCACGCGTGAGGCGGTTTGCTCTTCCGAAGCTGGAGGCGCCGGCGGAACAGGAGGTATGCCATCTCCTTGGATTCGGTCACAGACTGCGATCGCTGATCCAGCGCTTATCCTAGTCGATCTGGCGGGCGCATCGTCAAGCGTGCCTGGTTCGCGGGCTGTCTTATACTTGCGCAGCCTTTTCCCAGTAGCCATTGTCGTCATGAATTCCTCTCATCGCGCTGTGCGGCGCAGCCTGCCGTGGCTGCTTGCCGGGTTGTCGATGATCGGTCCGTTCTCGATCGACGCGGTGTTTCCGGCATTCCCGCTGATCGGCGCGCGTTTCCATGTGGATGATGTCGCCCTGCAGCAGTTGATCAGCGTATATCTGATCACTTATGCCTCGATGAGCTTGTTCCACGGTGCCATCTCCGACGCGATCGGCCGCAAGCCGGTCATTGCCACGGGCATGCTGGTGTACGCGTTCGCCTCCGCCGGTGCGGCGATGTCGACCTCGTTCCCTATGCTTCTGGTTTGTCGTGGCCTGCAGGGCATGTGTGCCGGCGCGGGTCTGGTCGTGGGGCGGGCAGTGATCCGCGACACCTTCCAAGGCGCCGACGCGCAGCGGCTGATGTCGCGGGTAATGATGATCTTTGGCGTGGCGCCGGTGATCGCGCCGATGGTTGGCGCCCTGCTGCTGGGATTCGGTGGCTGGCACGGCATTTTCTGGGTGCTGACGGTGTTTACCGCGCTGCTGTCGCTGGCCTTGCTGCTGTTGCTGGAGGAGAGCCATCCGCCGTCGCGGCGCACGTCGTTTTCGCCACGACCGCTGCTGGCGAGCTACCTGTCCTTCAGCCGTGATCGCGCGTTCTGGCCACTGCTGATTTCCAGTTCGGTCAATTTTGCCGGACTGTTTCTCTATATTTCCTCGGCGCCGCGCATCGTGCGCGAGCTGCTGCATCTTTCGGCGGCAGGTTTCCCATGGCTGTTCATGCCGGTGGTGATTGGCTTGGTCGGAGGCGCGTGGCTATCCGGGCGGATGGCGGAACGACGCAGCGCGCGTTTTACGGTGAACCTCGGTTATGCCGCGCTACTGTCAGCGTGCGCGCTGCATATTTTATTGGCGCTGATATTCCGCGAGCCGCAGCTACCGTGGTCAATGTTACCGCTGACCCTGGAAGGCATCGGTGTGCAATTGGCATTTCCGACGCTGACCTTGCTGTTGCTGGATCGCTTCCCCAACCAGCGTGGCAGCATTTCTTCCGTACAGGCATTTGCCAGCCTGATCTTGTGCAGCGCCGTCGCTGGCGTGCTCTCGCCGCTGCTTTCAAGCAGCATGTTGCCATTGGCGCTGGGTGCATCAGCTCTGAGCGTGTGCGGCATGCTGTCCTGGTGGTGGTATTGCAGCATCAGTCAGCGTTCGCTAAATCAGTCGCTGGCGACAGCGGATGCCAGCGTGACCTTGCAGGCGGAAATCGCCGAGCCGCTCTAGTTTTCGCTGCTCCTGCGAACCTGCGGCCAGGTTCATGCATCCTGGTCGGACATCGCCAGATCGATCGATGCCGGAAGCGGTTCGGTCACTGCGACGGGCAGCATTAAAACGGCGCCGGCAAGCGCCCGAACCAGGGTTGGTGGCCGGTAACTGGAATCGATACGCCAGCGTTGCCACACCGATTCGTCCACGGTTTCGTTCACCCCGGTGCCGAAGGTACGGTTGAACGGCGCTTTGAAATATTTGTAGATGCCATGCATGAATTCCACATACGAATTGCGTGGTACCCCGGTATCCGCGTCAGCGTCCGGAATCACGATTTCGCTGCAGGCCAGCCCCGCTTCGATGGCCTTGCGCTGAAGCCAAGCCAGCGGTAGATCCGGCAGTGGGTCAGGTATGCGTCCGGCACCATCGCAATCGTTACCGCCGCCGACGTCACCATGCGAGCCGATAAACCAGCGCTGCTCGATATCAATTTGCTCGACCTTTTTCGAGGCGATGCTTTCATCCGGCTTTGTTGTGTACGGATTACGTGTCCACACCGTTGGTGCATAGTCGGCGCAATGCTCATCCAGTGCCAGCGCGTGATACGCATACTTCACGATCTTGCTCAATTCCGTATCGTGGAATCGATAGCGCGAGCGGGCGAATGGGAACCACGATGAAGTATCGGGAATGCCGAGCGAGCCGACCGTATCCCACACGCCGATAAAGTGGACGTCTATTTCGATCGAATGTACCGCACGATAGTCCATTGCGCCGAGATCGTCCGGCTTGATCGTTGTATTGCGATAGAAATCATAGGCATCGGATACGACGGACTTGTCTACTCGGCCAAGCGCATCGCGTTTGAGCAGACCGCACTTGCGGATCATTCCGCAAAGGCTGCGCGCGGTATACGCGCCGCGGCTGAAGCCGAAAAGATAAAGCTCGTCCCCGCGTGTCCAGTTTTCGCAGAGCCAGTGATAGCCTTCCATCACGTGGTTCGACAAGCCGAGACCGAACGCACCACCGAGCAGGTGCTTTATGCCAGAGGACACGCCAACACCAGGTATGTAGGTGACGAGTTGCGGCAGGCCTGCCGCATCGTTGGGCGCGATAAGGCGCCGCAGCCGTTCCACATTGGTATTCGACTCGGGCTTGTTCCAGGTGCCATCGAACAGCAACGCAAGTCGGCGTGTGGTCACGGTGCCCTCCAGTGCAAAGCGATGTGGCTGGGAGAACTTTAAAACTCGATGATCAGCACGGCCAGTCCCGCGGCGAGAATGATCCCGCCGCGGATACGCTCAAAGCGTTGGCGACTTGTCGTGCAGCATCGCCTCGCGAACGATCGCGATCGGTGCAAAACCCTGCTGCATGAAGCTGTCGTGGAACTGCTGCAGGTTGAAGTTCTTGCCTTCCTTCGCGGCCAGGTCGTTGCGCAGCTTCATGATCTGCAATTTGCCCAGCGTGTAGTACAGATAGGTTGGATCGGAGGTGCCGCGCTTGATTTCCACTTCGCCGACAGTGCGCGACTGGTAGCCCTGCTTGACGAAGAAATCGATCGCCTGGTCCATCGTCATCTGACCGGTATGCAGCTTGATGCCGACGACGAAGCGCGCATTGCGCAGCAGGGCATCCTGCAACTGGCCCAGGCGTAGCAGCAGTTGCTGATGCTTGTCGTTCGGATAGACATAAGCCGCCAGCCCTTCGTCGAGCATCATCTGCTCGCAGTAATGTGCCCAGCCTTCCACGTTGGTGGTGGCGCCAAGCAGCTTGCGCGCGCGGTCGTCCAGCTTGTGCATCCACAGGAACTGGATGTAATGGCCCGGATAGGCTTCATGCGTGGCGATGGCGGAAATGACCGGATAGCTGAACTGCGCCATGAACTCCTTCGTGCGCTGCGCGGTCCAGTCCGGCTCGGGCAGGGTGACGTTGAAGTAGGCCTCCTTGGCCACAGTCTCGTAAGGTCCCGGCGTATCCATCGAGGCGAACGTGATCGCACGCATGAATGGCGGCGTTTCCTCCACGATCGGGCGCACGTCGGAGGGAATGGTGATGATCTGTTTCTGCTGGATAAAACCGACCAGGTTGTTGAACGTGGCGCGGAAGGTATCGAGAATCTTGTCCGACGCGGGATAGTCGGAACCCAGCTCGGCCAGCACCTGCTGCGGCGTCTTGCTGGGATCGAGCTGCTTTGCGACTTCGGCAAAGGCCTGCTGGTTCTGCTTCATGTTGGCCATGTCGATCGCGATCAACTGGTCCAGCGGGATATTGACCATCTCGTCGTACTTGAGCTTGTCACGAAACGCGGCGGCACCGATGCGGAAATCGCCGTGCGAGCGCGGCAGCACTTCGGTTTTCAGCCAGGTCTGGTAATTCTGCAGCGACTTGATTACCGCGGCGTTGCTGTCGGCGAACTGCTTTTTCAGCGCAGCATCGGTGACATCAGTAAATGCCGATGGCACATCTTTCTGGAAGAACTGCACCAGGCCGGGCAGCTGCTGCAGCGCGATCTGGGTGTAGATAAGCGGCGGATTGTCGAGGTTCTTGTGGGCGTCGGCGAGCACCGCCGGCATCAACTGTTCGCGCGCGATCAAGTCACGCAGTCGCGTTTCCGGCGGCGCGAACTTGCGCTCCATCAGGGTGAAGGCGCTGTTGGTGATGCCGCTGGAATAGATGTCCGGATTTTTCTGCCAGGGGCGGATTGTCTGCAGGGTGAGCAAGGTGCTGCGAATATTGTTCAGCACCAGCTCGCGGTCACCGCGCACACGCTCGCCGAGCTTCGTCGGATCGACGGCGGCTACCTTCGTCTGCCACTGCTGCAACGCCTTGACGTTGGCATCGACGCCGGCGCGCGAGTAGTCCTCCAGCTTGGCGTCGAAGTCGTGCAGGCCGTCGGCGGTGGCCATGGTGGGATTGGTGGGGAAGTAATAGGTGTCGAAATAACTGTCGGACAGGCGAGTGAATGCCTGGTCTGCAGCAGATGTCACCGGCACGGCGGTAGCTGTGGTTTCCGCTGCAGCGACAGAATTGCCAAGCGCCATGATGGCGAGCGTGCCGATCAGCGCCTGTGTAAGTTTCATCATCAGTCTTCTCCCGAGCCTATGCCGCTGACCAGCGCAGCAGCCAAATAAGCGGCCAACATTAGCAGAGTCTGTCTGTGGCGTTGGCGCTCAGACGGGCCGGGTCGATGTGCTCCGGCCGACGCTCAGCAGGGTAGGCCGCGTTCCAGCAGAAACGCGCGTGCATCGGCCGCATCCTGCTCGAACCACGCACGTGTCGAGCCTAGCCGGAACGAATAGCCCCAGGCGTCCATATCGGCTATCAGCCGTTCGCGGCCGACACCGGGCAGACGGTCGGCCAGCACGATCTGCAGGTAGCAGGTCGCGTTTTCTTCCTCGATCGAATCAGTGGCGTCGGTATGGACGTCCGGACGTCTTTCCTCAGGCAACACGATCAGGTGCCCGGCTTCGTGCAGCAGCGAGTGCACCGGCGTGTCGTCACGTGCGTAAACCGTGATGCCGATGATGCCGGCTTCCTCGTCGCCCCAGAAACTGCCGGGAATAGGCTCGTTATCGGCGACGCGCTCAAGCTTCAGGCCAAAGGTGGCGAGCAGGGCTGCCGGTGCATCGAAGCCGAGCTGACCGACGCGCAGCACTGTATTCGCCGGGTCGTTGTCGACCGGCTCGCCCGGGGAGATGCTGGCTTGGGTTTGAGGATGCATGAGGTGTTGCCAGATCAGACGGCGTACCGGATTTCAGCGCTCCGGCGACGCCCGGGCTCAGCCGGTCGCAGTGTCACTCTTCGTTGCCGAATTGCCGTCCGGCAGGGCGACGGAAAGCTCGAGGATCTCGTGACCGCTATCCTGCTCGAGCTTGATGCTGATCGCCTCGATGTCGACGTGGACGTATTTCTTGATCACCTCGAGCAACTCGCTGCGCATCATCGGCAGATAGTCGGGTGCGCCGCGATTGGAGCGCTCCTGCGCGACGATGATGCGCAGACGCTCGCGGGCGACATTGGCCGTGGGTTCGGGCTTGCGCTTCAGGAAATCCAGAATGCCCATCGTGATCAACCTCCGAATACGCGCTGAAGAAAGCCTTTCTTCGGCACGTCGATAAAGCGCAGCGGACGTTCTTCGCCGAGGATGCGCGCTACGGTGTCGCTGTAGGCCTGACCGGCAAGTGAATTGGCGTCGACGATCACCGGGATGCCGTTGTTCGACGCGGTCAGCACGTTTTCCGATTCGGGAATCACGCCGACTACGCTGATGCCGAGAATTTCCTCGACGTCCTTGACGCTGAGCATTTCGCCAATGGCGACGCGTGCCGGGTTGTAGCGGGTCAGGAGCAGATGCTGGGTGATCGGCTTTTCGCCGCGCTCGGCGCGCCGCGTTTTGCTGGCAAGCAGGCCGAGGATGCGATCAGAGTCGCGCACCGAGGAGACCTCAGGATTGACCACCACCACTGCATGATCGGCAAAGTACATCGCCAGGTGCGCGCCTTTCTCGATGCCGGCTGGCGAGTCGCATACCACGTAGTCGAAGCCGTCCTCGGACAGGCCATCGAGTACTTTCTCGACGCCTTCCTGGGTCAGCGCGTCCTTGTCGCGGGTCTGGCTGGCCGCTAGCACGAACAGGTTCTCGTGGCGCTTGTCCTTGATCAGTGACTGCTTGAGCGTGGCCTCGCCGTGCACAACGTTGACGAAGTCGTAAACCACGCGCCGCTCGCAACCCATGATCAGGTCGAGGTTGCGCAGGCCGACATCGAAGTCGATGACGGCAACTTTCTTTCCGGCCATGGCCAGGCCGGTGGCGAGGGAGGCGCTGGTGGTCGTCTTGCCGACGCCGCCTTTGCCGGAAGTGACGACGATAATCTCAGCAGTCAATGGCTCATCTCCGGAATATTTTTATAATTGATTGATTTAAAGATTTAGAGCTTGGCGATCAGCAACTTTTCGCCATCGAGCCAGCATTGCACGGACTGGCCCTCGAGGTCGTCAGGAATTTTTTCAAACACCCGATAATGCCCGGCAATCGCCACCAGCTCGGCGCGAAAGTCGGATACGAAGATGCGCGCCTTTTCGTCGCCCTGGGCACCGGCCATGGCGCGACCGCGCAGGCCGCCGTAGATGTGGATATTGCCATCGGCGATCACTTCGGCACCATTGGCGATCGCGCCGGTGACGATCAGGTCGCGGTCGCGCGCGTAAACCTGTTGTCCGGAGCGCACCGCGCCGGCGTGATGTTGGGCGCCAATGGACGTGCCGGGCGCTGGCGCGGACAGGATCGGTTCGCGCAGGTCAGGCTCAGGCTGGATCTCCTCACGTGTTTTCGCCTTGCTGCGTGGCAGTTCGGCGGCTGGCGCAGTTTCGCTGCCACCTGCCGGCTCATAGGCCGCGCGGAACTTGGCAATCAGCGGCAGGCCCATGCGTTTTGCCAGCGCCTCGGTCTCGCTGGTGCCATAAGCCAACCCGACCGGCAGCATGCCAGCGCTGCGCACCGCTTCGAGCAGGGCATCGACGGCACCGTCGTCGGGCAGGTCGAGCAGGTGGCTCAGATCCAGCACCACAGCAGCGCGCGAAAACATGGCTGGCGCGGCACGCACGCGCCGCTCCAGTTCATCGCACAGTGCGGCTGCATCGACTCGGCGCACACGCACGCAGGCAATACCGACCTGGCCAAAGCGCAGGTCGCAGGCGTCGGAAGTCTCCGCTTTGACGTTCATGAGCGGGGTTCTCCGGACGATGGCTTGCTAATCGGTGAAAGGGTGATTGATGAGACAGTAATCGGTGAAATCAGGCGCGTGCTCTCGGCCAGCCAGGGCAGGTCCGGCAGGCCGCCGTGATCGAGCCAGGTTTCGCGTACAAAGGTATAGCTGGGCAGATCCTTGGCCAGCAGGCTCACCTGCGGACCGTCATTGCCCATGCGCTGCTGGCCGACTTCCTGAAAGCCGTAAGTGCCGTGGAACAGCACCACGACGTCATCGCGTGGCTCCAGAAACACTTCGCAGGTCATCAGCGGCACGCGAACCTCGGCGTAGCTGTTCACGTCGGAATAGAAGATGCGGCCCAGACCGTGTCGACGGTAGGCGTTGGCGATTACGATGCGGTCGATGTAGACAAACTGCGGGTAATGCGCGGCGAACCAGCGGTAATTGGTGCTTTCGTAATCGCCGCCTTCACGCAGGGCGATGACGAAGCCGGCCAGGTTGCCGTCGATCTCCGCCACGCGAAAATACTCGGCGTGATCGTGGAAATAGCGCAGGTGGTTGGCGTCAAGGGCGAGGATGGAGCGACCGGCGGTGTTGTTGAGTGCCAGTACGGCATCCAGGTCGTGCTCGTGCACGTCGCGGATGGCAAGAGCCATGCGTTGCTCCGCAATGATGAGATCGATAACGAGGCCGATGCTGCCTCGTGCAAGATGGCATTATGGCATGCGGATGCGGCCCTTACATCTCGCATCGCGGCAGGTAGTTGGCCCGGCAGCTAGTCGACCTGTAAGTAAGAGTTTCGTAAAGCCATGGCGCAGGATCGCCAAAGGATCAGGCATGACTTCTCGCGCATTGCGCGATGGCCCGCCACGGCCAATGATGCACGGTATGCGCTGGCCCTTTTTCAATCACACCCGTCTGCTTCGCTACGCGGGCTTTTTTACCTACCTGTCGGTGGGTACGCCACTGATCACCAATTGGGCGACCGAGCGGCTGAACCAGTTGCAGCGTCCCAATTTCGCGCTGCTGCTATGGACGCTGTGTTACCTCATCTTCGGCCTGATGTACTGGCTGCTGACCAGCAACCTGGGCTCGCGCCGTCACCCCGTGCTGAAACTGCTTGGGCTGACCCTGATGACGGCAATGGCCGTGGCGGTAGGCTGGTATAGCCATAGCGGCCTGTCGGCGATGCTGATGGTGGTGGCGTCGCTGGTGCTGCCTTGGCTGCTGCCGTTCTGGCTGGGCGTGCTCTGGCTGGTGTTGCAGCAGCTGAGCCTAGTCGCGATTTTCGTCACTTTTCCCGAATACGACCAGAGCATCGCGCTGAGTTTCCTGCAGGCCAGTATTTATCTGGGCATTTCGGTGCTGGTGTTCGTCACCTCCACGGTGGCCAGCCAGCAGGCCGAACAGCGCGAGGTGCAACGACGGCTCAATTCCGAACTGCGCGCCACCCGCGCGCTGCTGGCCGAGTCCAGCCGTATCGCCGAGCGCATGCGTATCGCCCGCGATCTGCATGACCTGATCGGCCATCATCTGACCGCGCTCAGCCTGAATCTGGAAGTGGCCAGCCATCTCACCAACGAAGCTGCCGGCGCGCACGTGCGAAAGGCGCAGAGTACGGCCAAGCATCTGTTGGCTGACGTGCGCGAGGCGGTCAGCGAGCTGCGCCAGGATGACGCGATTGATCTGACCCAGGCACTGCGCAGCCTTACCGACGGTGTACCAGGACTCAGCATTCACGTGGCCATGCCGCCGCGTTTCAGCATGGAAGATCCGCGTCGCGCACAAGTGCTGCTGCGCTGCGCGCAGGAAATCATCACCAATACCGCCAAACACGCTGGCGCGCGCAACCTGTGGCTCAACTTTGCCTACGCTGACGCGAGCCTGCTGGGCTTGCATGCCCGTGATGACGGTCGCGGCGCGGCGCAGGTCGAGCCAGGCAATGGACTTTCGGGTATGCGCGAGCGGCTGGCCGAATTTGGCGGCAGCCTGACGCTGGAAACGGGCATGAGTCAGGGGTTTGCCCTGACCGTGCGGCTGCCGCTGGGCGAACACAGCGCGTTGGCGCATGCGCCGACCCGCTTCGAGCCGCCAGCCTTGAGCGTGTCGTAACATTGCGGTCAGAGCCCGGTGATCACGGCAGTCGTGCCAGAATAGTGACGGCCGTGCAGGGCAGGCACCGCCGAATTCATGCGTTACTTCGTGCATCATTCCACGAGTTATTTTGCGAGCTGCGTTTGGCGAGCTCACGTTTGTCCGAGGATTCGCGATGATTTCCGTTTGTCTTGTTGACGACCAGAATCTGGTGCGCCAAGGTGTCCGATCCTTGCTGGATCTTGCTGAAGATATTCGCGTGATCGCCGAGTGCGTCGATGGCGCCCAGGCGGTTGTGGACATTCCGCGCATCAAGCCGGACGTGGTGCTGCTCGATCTGCGCATGCCCAACATGAGCGGGCTGGAAGTGCTGCAGGCGCTTTCTGCACGCAACGAACTGCCGCCGACGATCATCCTGACCACCTTCGACGATGACCAGCTGGTGCTGCAGGGCCTCAAGGCTGGCGCACGCGGTTATCTGCTGAAGGACGTTTCGCTGGAACAGCTGGTGGAGGCCGTTCGCACAGTGGCGGCGGGCGGTTCGCTGGTGGCGCCGATGGTGACCCAGCGACTGATGGCCGGCGTCTCGCGCATGCATAACCAGTTCACCAGCCTGGAGCAGCCCGATCCGCTGACCGAACGCGAGACGGAAATTCTGCGCCTGCTATCCGGCGGCTATAGCAATAAAGAGATCGCCAATTCGTTGAAAGTGGCCGAGGGCACGGTGAAAAACCATGTGTCCAATATCCTTTCCAAGCTGGGCGTACGCGACCGCACGCGGGCGGTACTGAAAGCGCTGGAACTGGGCATCGTCTGAATTTTGCCCGTTTGCTCCCTTTTCGCCGCCGCGCACTTTGCTGCGACGCGACGAAAGTCCGGCTCGGCGTATAGGGTTGGCGCGGGCGCTGCAGCTGGGTTTGCGCGTTTTGGATGGCGGGGGAAAACGTCATGGCGTTCGAGCCCGCGAGCAAGTAACATCCGTAAGCTCGGCATGTGCCGGACCCCGCCGTTACTGCTGCACGAGCTCGTGCAGAAGCCGGCAATCCATTTTTAGACACTTAAGCTGTTTGTCATTGGCGTAGAGACGCTCGGAGAACTCTGGAATGATGCGTGCCCTTGAATTTCTTGTTGCCCTGGTCATCGTCGCCGCACTCGGCGTGCTGGCAGCGGTGGTCATGCCAGGCAGTGGTCATGTGGATCGCTCGCTGGACGTCGGCAAGGACTTGCGCCAGGTTTATGACGTGCTGGACAACTTCCACCGCTTCCCGGATTACTCGGTGCTGCGTACGCTTGATTCGAGCGTGGACTTCAAGTTCTCCGGCAAAGCTTACGGCCCGGGTGCGGAAATCAGCTGGACCGCTAACGACCCGAAAGTCGGCAACGGCGGCCTGACCATTGCCAGCGCCACCCCGAACTTCGACAAGATCGACAGCAACACCAAGAGTGCCTCCATCGTCTGGGATCTGGACAACAGCTGGCGCGGTCTGGACAAGCACTTCACGCTGGACCTGGAGCGCAAGGGCAGCCGCGGGCAGTTGACCACGGTGAAGTGGTCGTATGACGTGTCCTACGGCTGGAATCTGGTCAATCGCTTTGCCAATCTGTACATCCATGGCGACCCCGATTCATTCATCCAGTTCAGCCTGAACAACCTTCAGAACGTGCTGGCCGGCGTGCCCAACATCGACTACAGCGAGCTGATCCCCTATATCGCGCAGACGCAGCAGGCGCCGGTGCTCATGGTGTCCACCTCGATTGCCCGCAAGGATGGTCTGGATGGTCTGGATGACGCCACCAACAAGGCCATTGGCCAGATTCAGGCGGCAGCGAAGAAGCTGGGTGTCAACATCACCGGCCCGCGCGAGCTGATCACCACCAATTATGGCGATGACACGTTCACCTTCGACGTGGCGATGCCGATCGACTCGAGCACCCTGACCGTCGCCGGGCAGAGCCAGCAGCTGACTGTCGCAACGCCGCCGGCGCTCGACGCGTCCGGTGCGCCGGCTGAGGCCAGCACCGCGGCAACTCCCGCTGCGGCTGACAACGCTGCTCCGGGCAGCCGTGATCGCTTTGGTCGTCTGGTGATCGACGGCAATGTGCGTGCCTTGCTCGCCTTCGGCGGCTCCACACTGGAGGGCGTCTGGAATGGCACCTTCGCCGGTGTGCCGCAGGTGCGTGACATGCTCAAGGCCTATGCGCAGACGCATGGCTACAAGTTCGACGACGTCGTCAACCGTTCGTACGACATCCTGGTGACGCCGGAAGTGAAGGACGCTGGCGGCAACGTCACGAGCTATGCCAAATACGACATCTATCTGCCGATCACCAACGCGCCACTGCAGACGCCAGAACAGGAGGCCGGCATGAAGCCGCCGTCACCGGACTCCGATTCGCCGGCCAGTGCCAGCTCGGCGCCGGCCGCCGCAGCACCTGCGCAGGCAGCCAGCGCAGGCAAGTAAGGTTGATCGCTGTTGCATGAACAAAAGGCTCTTCCCACTGGAAGGGCCTTTTGTTTTTATCCATCAGGCGAACCATCTGTCCGTAACGATGCCTAACCGCGCAGGAGTCTTGCGCTACATTGCAGCAGGATGTCGTGCGCCGATGATGCAGATCACGGGCGTTCGATGATCCGTCCAGTCACAGTCTTTCCGCGGACATGATCGAAACCGACCAGCTCACCCGATGCTATGGCAACCTGACTGCAGTGGATGCATTGAGCATTCGCGTCGAGCCGGGCCAGGTGCTCGGTCTGCTTGGCCCCAACGGCGCCGGCAAATCCACGGCGATGCGCATGATCGCCGGATTCCTGATTCCCACCTCGGGTACGGCCCGCGTCTGCGGCTACGACGTCTCGCGTGAGCCGTTGAAAGCCAAGCGCGCGCTCGGCTATTTGCCGGAAGGTGCGCCAAGCTATGGCGAGATGACGGTGCGCGAATTCTTGCAGTTCATCGTGCGCATGCGCGGGCTGAAAGCGGACGCGGCGTATCGGCGTTTCGACGAGGTGGTGCACCGCCTGCAGCTGGAGGAAGTGCTGGGGCTGGGCATCGATACGCTGTCCAAAGGCCTGCGTCGCCGCGTCGGTCTGGCGCAGGCGATCCTGCACGACCCACCTGTGCTGATGCTGGACGAGCCGACCGATGGCCTCGATCCGAATCAAAAGCATGCGGTGCGCCAGCTGATCGACACGATGGCGCGCGAGCGGACGATTCTGATTTCCACCCATTTGCTGGAAGAGGTGCATGCACTGTGCAACCGCGTGGTGATCATCGCCCACGGCAAACTGCTGGCCGACGCCACGCCGGCGGAGCTGGAGCAGCGCTCGCGTTATCACGGCGCGGTATCGTTCAGTGCACCCGGGGCCGGCATGTCGCAGGAAATGCTCGGTCGCTTGCCACAGGTAGCATCGATCGAAGTCGATCCACTGGATGGTCGCATCACCGTGTTTCCGAAAACCGGTGAACGCATTCTCGAGCCGGTGGAAACGTTGCTGCGTGAGCAGGGCCTCGAGGTTTCGGAAATCCAGCTGGAACGTGGCCGCCTGGACGAGGTGTTTCGCCAGATCACCACGCAGGACGCCGACGCTGGCCGCAACGTCAGTTCGGAGACGGCGGAATGAGTCCGATCAACGCGGTGATGCGGCGCGAATTGCGCAGTTATTTCGTGACGCCGGTGGCGTACGTGTTCCTGGTGATCTTTCTGGTGTTGGCCGGCACGCTCACGTTCTACGCCGGCGACTTCTACGAGCGAGAACAGGCCGACCTGCAGCCATTTTTCGTGATGCATCCGTGGCTATACCTGATTCTGGTGCCGGCGATCACCATGCGCATGTGGGCGGAAGAATCCAAGGGCGGTACGCTGGAACTGTTGCTGACGCTGCCGCTGACATTGTGGCAAGCAATGCTGGGCAAGTTTCTGGCGGCATGGCTGTTTATCGGGCTGGCCCTGCTGCTGACCTTTCCGATCTGGATCACGGTCAATTATCTAGGTGCGCCCGACAACGGTGTAATCGCGGCAGGCTATCTGGGCAGCTGGCTGATGGCGGGAACATTTATCGCGATTGGCGCGTGTCTTTCGGCATTGACGCGCAGTCAGGTGGTGGCGTTCATCCTCACGGCGCTGGTGTGCGTGCTGCTGATCCTGGTCGGCCAGCCGCAGGTGCTGGATTTCTTTCAGGGCGCGCTGCCGCGCAAGCTCGTCCGCGCCATTGCGCATATGAGCATGTTGCAGCATTTCGAAGCGATCTCGCGGGGCGTGCTGGATGTTCGCGACCTGCTGTATTTTCTGATCAGCATGATCGGCTGGTTGATCGCCGGCGTGCTGCTGCTTGACCTGAAACGGACGCGCTGACCGATGGCCAGCCTGCCGCCAATCATTCAGCATTTGCGCCGTGCGTTTTCCAGGGCGATGCATCTGAGCCGTCGCACCGTGCTCTACGGCCTGTTGCTGCTGTTGATGTTGATCTTCGCTACGCTGATCGTTACCACCAGCCGATGGCTGCGCGCGTCGCGGGTCGATCTCACGACCGATCAGCTGTACACGTTGACCCCGGGTACGTTGCAGATCATTGATACGTTGCAGCGTCCGCTGAAAATCACCCTGTATTTTTCCGATCATGCGGCGCGCGATCTACCGCAGCTGCGCAGTTACGAGCAGCGCGTCAGCGAAATGTTGCAGGAGATGGTGGCGCGTTCGCATGGGCGTATCCAGTTGCAGATCATCGACCCGGTGCCGTACTCCGACGATGAGGCCAGCGCCGAGGGCAACGGCCTCACCGCAGCAAGTGGTGGCACCAACGGCGAGCGGATGTTTTTTGGTTTGGCCGGCAATGCCGTCTCCGGTGCGGTCGACAGCGATGTGATGGAAGATCGCCCGGTCGAACGTACACTGGCGATTCCGTTTTTCGATCCAGCCCGCGAAGCGTTCCTCGAATACGACATCGCCAAGTTGCTGTACGAGCTGAACCAGACCAGCAAGCCGGTAATCGGTGTGCTCAGTTCGCTGCCGATCGACGGCAACCCGGTACTCGGCGAACAGCCGTGGGCTGTGATGCAGCAGCTTGGCCAGTTGTTCGACGTCAAGACGCTGGACATGGATACGCTCAAGCATGTCGATGACAATTTGAAGATGCTGTTGTTGATCCAGCCGCGCCAGCTGTCGGTTGACGCGCAATATGCCATTGATCAATACGTGCTGCGCGGCGGTCACCTCGCCGTATTCGTCGACCCCGATGCCGAGCTGGACACTTCGACGGAAACGTCGACCAGCGCGGTGATCGGCGGCCAACCGGATCAGAGTTCGGATTTGCCGCGGCTGTTTGCGGCATGGGGCGTCGTTTTCGATCCACACAAGATCGTGCTGGACCGTGCGCGCATGCTGTCGATCGAGCTGGGCGGCAACAGTTTCAATCATCCGGCCATGCTCGGCCTGAGCTCACAGGAGCTCAATCGCAACGACGTCATCACTGCGAGTTTGCAGCGCATCGACGTATCCAATGCCGGCCATTTCGATCTGACGCCGACGGCGCGCACCCGGTTGATTCCACTTTTGCAAAGCAGTCTCGATGCAGAGCTGGTGTCAACGCAGCGAGTGATTGCGGCGAGCAACGATCCCACCCTGCTACTGCAGGGTTACCGGCCAGATAACGCGAACTACGTGCTGGCGGCGCGGTTGCGCGGGCCGTTCGAGTCGGCATTTCCTGAACGTGCACGTCAGCCCGGGCACCTGGCAATCTCGGTGCCGAATGCCGAGGTGATTCTGGTGGCCGACACGGATCTGCTCACCGACCGGCTATGGGTGGAGCCGCAGAACATTCTGGGGCAGACCATGATGCGGGTGTTTGCCAACAACGGCGATTTCGTTACCAATCTGGTCGACAATCTCACTGGCTCGTCGGCCCTGTTGTCGATCCATGGACGCTCGACTTCGCAGCGGCCCTTCACCCGCGTGCAGGCGTTGCGCAACGTGGCCGATCAGAAGTTTCTTCAGAAAGAGCACGAGCTGGAGCAAGAGCTTGCCGATACCCGCCGCAGGCTGGATGAACTGCAGCCGGCCAAGGGTAGTCAGCCCAGCACGGCCAGCGCCGAACAGCGCCGCGAGATCGAGCAGTTCCGTCAGCGTCAGCTGGCGATCAACAAGGAACTGCGTGACGTGCAGCATCAGCTCAATGCCGAAATCGATGCACTGGGTTTCCGGCTAAAGTTCATCAATATCGTCCTGGTCCCCATTCTGGTGACCTTGTTTGGACTGCTATACGGCTGGCGTCGTTCACGGCGCAGCCGCGAGCGACGCTAATGGTGATTGTCCTGGGTAATGCGCCGACATGATCGCCACGTTGCTGAAATGGCTGGTGCCGTGGGAATTCTCGTGGGTGTTCCTGGCGATTTTCCTCGGAACCTGCGTGCTCTATGTACGCGGCAGCCGTCGGCTGTCGGTGAGCTTCAGTCGCCAGCTGGTGTTCTGGGTCGGCATGGCGATCATCTATCTGTCGCTGCAGACGTATCTCGATTACTACGCCGAGCATGAGTTTTTCATGCACCGCATCCAGCAGGTGTTGCTGCACCATCTGGCGCCGCTGCTGATCGTCACGGCTTATCCGGCCAGCGTACTGCGGGCTGGCCTGCCGCTGGCGTGGCGGCTGCGCGTGCTGCGCCCGTTGCAACGCTCGTGGCCGTGGCGTGTGGTGATGGGGGTGCTGCTGAATCCAGCGGTGGCGACGGTGCTGTTTATCGGTTTCATCCTGATCTGGCTGATCCCGTCGATGCAGACCATGGCGATGCTGGACTGGCGCGTGTACCGCTTCATGAACTGGACGATGCTGATCAGTGGCTTCGCCTACTGGTCGCTGGTACTGGATCACCGGCCGCATCCGCCAGGGCGTATGATCGCCGGGTTGCGCGTACTGTCGCCGGCGGTGACCATGACGCCGCAGATTCTGGTCGGGGCTATCGTGACTTTTTCCAGAACCGATCTCTATCCAATCTTCGAAATCTGCGGTCGCGCCTTCACCTTCAACGTGCTGACTGGACAGCTGATCGGCGGCGTGATCACCTGGGTGCCGGCGGCATTGATCGAATCAATCGGCGGCCTGATGGCATTGCGTCAGTGGCTACGCTTGTCACGTAACGGACGGCTACCACGTCGTGTGCCGAGACAGCCGATCGTGCGGTCGGCTACAGGTGCTGTATCGAACAAGTAATTCTTGTGTTCGGCCTCTAAGGACCGGAGTCCATAGCGTTTGCCGGGCGCGCGAGGAAATTCGTGGCAAGCGTGCTGCCGTCCGCGAATTTCAGATTCAGCGTTATCGTATCGCCGGGTTTCACCGGGTGGGTCGCCTTCATCAGCATCAAGTGGTAACCCGCTGGTGCCAGTATGGCCTTGCCATGTGCGGGAACGCTCAGCGAGTCGACCATGGCCATGCGACTCATGCCGCCATCGCTGGAGCTCTTGTGCAGCATTACGTCAGCATAGAGCGGACTACTGGCGCCACTCAGCACCGCCGGCTGATCGCCATCGTTTTCCAGCATCACATATGCGCCGGCGGGTAGGTCGCCCGGCAACACGCGCAGCCACGCATGGCTGGCCTGGACGTGTGCGGCTTCCGTGGCGTTAGTGCTGCTTGCGACCATCAAGCCAGCAAGCAGAAATAGCAATGTGTGTGATTTCATGACTGGGTTCCGGTGTCCAGCAGCAGATGCAGGTCGTGCACCAGATCATCCTGTGAGTCGGCCGGCGTCGCCAGTACGCGCGCGCCGCCTTTGTTGTCGAAAACGTAGATCGCCGAACTGTGGCTCACTTCGTAACTGCCATCCTTGCCACTCGGCTCGCGCGTATACGCGGAGCGGTAGCGTTTGCTCAGCGCCTCGATGTCGCGCGCGTCGCCGGTAAGGCCAATCGCGCGGGGGTCGAACGCATTGACATAGGTGTGCATCACTGCCGGCGTGTCGCGCGCCGGATCAACACTGACAAACAGGATGCGCGCCTTGTCGGCCAACGGCCCCAGCCGCTGCATCACCACATGCAGCTGTGCCAGCGTCAGCGGGCAGACATCGGGGCAGTGCGTGTAGCCGAAGTACAGCACTACCACCTTGCCGCGATAATCCGCGCCAGTCACCGCCTTGCCGTGATCGTCGGTGAGCTTGAAATCGAGATCGGGCATATGGCCGCTGACGTCGGTCAGTCGGAACGGCAGCTTCTGGCTGCTATCGCAGCCGCTCAACGCGATGACAGCGAGCAAGAGCAATAGCAGCGCGAGGCGAAGTGATGGCAGAGGCTTCATGCGAGAATTCGGCAAGTTCATCCCGTCAAGCATACGACACCGGCTGCAGCTCGGTGTTCGTCAATCAGGAAGTCCCGGACCCATGCGTCAAATTGTCAGTACACGCACCGGGCTACTGGTCGGCGCAGCCGGCGCCAGCGCCGTGCTGCTGGGTGCTTTCGGTGCGCATGCGCTGCAGGCCGTACTCGACCAGCACCACAGCGAGTTGTGGCATACCGCAGTGAACTATCACGTATGGCACGCGTTGGCGCTCGCGCTGGCCGTGGCTGTCGGCGGTGGCCGCAGCAGACGGGTTGCGATCATCTGTTTCGCTCTGGGTATCGCACTATTCAGTGGCAGCCTTTACGCGCTGGCGCTCGGAGCGCCGCGCTGGACGGGCATCATCACGCCGTTTGGTGGCCTGGCTTTCATCATTGGCTGGCTGGCGCTTGGCCTGTCGCTTCGTGCCCGCGCTGATTGAAGCGTGTTGAAAGAAGGTATCGATTCGAGCCGATTGGCGACTTGAGGCAGGCTCGGCGTCATCCCCGTGTCATGCCATGGCGTCAGCATGCAGCCATGAACATCGCCAATCGCTTGCGAATGTCCCCCTGGTTGCCGGCCTCCGCCATGCTCGCCGCGCTCGTCGTGGTTGTCATGAGCGGCTTTGGTCTCAGCCACGCGGCACGTCTTGCTGGCCCAGCATCGCCCACATCCAACATGCTGGTCCACTGGCACGACGCCAGTCACGACTGGCTATTGGTGGGCGATGGGCAGAGCGACCAGCTGAGCATCTACAACGCGGTTGATGGCAGCCTGGTGCGGCGTGTTGCCGTGCGGCATGGCCTCAATGATGCAAACGCCCTCGCGCAACGCGATGGTCGTCTGTTTGTCGTCGGTGACGATGGCAAGCTCGGCGAGCTGAAGCTGCCGCAGTTGCAAATGGTTGCCGCTAACGGCCCTTGATCCAGAGCGGGTTAGCAGCTGCTGACCCGCGGCAATGCAGCGTGCAAAACGAAGGTCAGCAGTTCAGTTGCTCTCGTCATCGGCGGTAGATGTCTTGCCGGCTTTCAGGCGGCCCGCCTTGCGTAGCGCCTCCCGCAGCACATACTCGATTTGCGCATTGACGCTGCGCAGCTCGTCGTCCGACCACTGCTGCATGGCCTTCAGCACATCAGCGCTGATGCGCAGCGGGTAGGCTTTTTTGTCAGCGGCCATGCTTTGGTTTGGTCTCCCGCAGTCGCAGCAGCACGAAGATCATCACGATCACCAGCACGCTGATGCCGCCAACAAAGATCACCTGGGCAAGATTGTCGGTCGCCTGGTCGTATGCGCCCTGATAGCGGAATACGACATAGCCGACTATCCAGATGGCCATCGCAAACAGGAGGTTGCCGACATCCCGGCCGGCGCGCCGACGCATGGCATCGTCGACTTTGCTCCAGTCGACCATGCCGTGCACGAAACCCTGCGGGCCATTCGTGCGGATGACCCAACCCAGCACGGCGAGAATGGTGGCGGGAAACAGTTGGGTCAGCAATTCGGAAAGTTGTGTGGACATGCCGAGCGCCTCAACCGCTGTACAGCGAGCCAGTATTCACCACTGGCTGCGTGCCGCGCTCACCGCACAGCACCACTAGCAGGTTGCTGACCATCGACGCCTTGCGCTCCTCGTCGAGCTGCACCACGCCGCGCTTGGAGAGCTGGTCGAGCGCCATCTCGACCATGCTCACCGCGCCTTCGACGATCTGCGTGCGGGCCGCGATAATGGCGCCGGCCTGCTGCCGCTGCAGCATCGCCTGAGCTATCTCCTGTGCGTAGGCGAGGTGGCTGATGCGCGCCTCGACCACCTGCACGCCGGCCTTGCCGAGTCGTGTCTGGATCTCGTCGCGCAGGTGCGAGTTGATCACCTCGCCGTGGCTGCGCAGCGAGGCTTTGCTGTCATCGTGCGCGTCGTAGGGATAGCTCTGCGCCATCTGCCGCAATGCCGACTCGCTCTGGATGTGCACATAGTTTTCGTAGTCGTCGACGCAGAACACGGCCTCGGCGGTATCCAGCACCTGCCACACCACCACGGCGCCGATCTCGATCGGGTTGCCGTCGCTGTCGTTGACCTTCAGCTTGCCACTCTCGAAATTGCGCACGCGCAGAGATATCCGTTGCTTGCTGAAAAACGGATTGGTCCAGCGCAGGCCTTCAACGCGCACCGTGCCGGCGTACTTGCCGAACAGCTGCAATACCTGGCCCTCGTTCGGTGCGACCTGGAAAAAGCCTTTCGCTACAAACACCGCGATGGCAAAAATCGGCACGCCGATGGCGGGAAGCCAAAGTGGCAAGCCGCCGTTTGCCTGGATGCCGAACCCGAACCCCATCGCCAACAGCAGCAGACAGACAGCGATGAAAGGAATGCCGGCAATCGAGAAACCCTTGCGTTCGTTCATTGGTGCGATCCTCCCGTGGAGATAAAATTAGATATCAAAATGATATCTAATTCAAGTGCCTTGTGGCAGGACGCCTGACCGGGATGCTGGCCTGTCGTTTGGTGACCGGCCGTTCGCCATGGCCTCGCCCTACAATGCGGGTTTGCCTCAGGAGCACCCGATGAAACCGTTCGGCACCCCTCATTCGTCGCATGCGTTTCGCGTGCTGTTGCTGGGTTGCGGCGAGCTGGGCAAGGAAGTCGCTATCGAGCTGCAGCGATTTGCGGTCGAGGTGATCGCAGTGGATCGTTATGCCAATGCGCCGGCGATGCAGATTGCCCATCGTAGCCACGTCATCGACATGCTCGATGGCGACGCGTTGCGCGCCGTGATCGAGCAGGAGCAGCCCGATCTGGTGGTGCCGGAAATCGAGGCGATCCACACGCCGACCCTGATCGCCATGGAAAAGGAAGGTCTGCACGTGATTCCCACCGCGCGTGCTGCGTGGTTGACGATGGATCGCGAAGGCATCCGTCGACTCGCTGCCGAGGAGCTGAAGTTGCCGACTTCGCCGTACCGCTTCTGCGATGACGAAGCGCAATACCGCGAAGCCGTGGCGGCGATCGGCCTGCCGTTCGTGATCAAGCCAGTGATGAGTTCCTCGGGCAAGGGCCAGAGTGTGGTGAAGCGCGAGGACCAACTGCAGGCCGCGTGGGATTACGCGCAGTCCGGCGGCCGTGCAGGCAAAGGGCGCACCATCGTCGAGGGCTTTGTGGCCTTCGACTATGAGATCACCTTGCTCACCGTCCGTCACAAGGGCGGCGTGAGTTTCTGTGCACCGATCGGCCATCGTCAGGAAGACGGTGACTACCGTGAATCGTGGCAGCCGCAGCCGATGAGTGATATTGCGCTGGCCGAAGCACAGCGCCAAGCCGAAGCGATCACCGGCGCGCTGGGTGGCTGGGGCGTGTTCGGCGTCGAGTTTTTCGTCAAGGGTGACGCGGTCATTTTTTCCGAAGTCAGCCCGCGCCCGCACGATACCGGGCTGGTGACGTTGATTTCGCAGGAGCTTTCCGAATTTGCGCTGCACGCGCGGGCGATCCTCGGGCTGCCGATTCCGGTGATCCATCAGAACGGCCCCTCGGCGTCGTGTGCCGTGCTGGTCGAAGGTGAAGGGGAGGCACCTCGGTATCACGGCGTGGCCGAGGCGCTCGCCGAGCCGGATACGCAGCTGCGCATCTTTGGCAAACCGGCGGTGAAAGGACGTCGGCGCATGGGTGTGACGCTGGCACGCGCCGAGACGGTGGAGGCAGCGGTAGCCAAGGCAAAGCGGGCGGCAGGTTGCCTGCGCATTGAGCTGTAATCCGGTAAACCTTATGGGTTAGGCTCCGCCCGAAACGACAAAACTCCGCGTCCGCATCGCGACGCCAACGACACAAGGGAACGAATATGCAATCGACGGGCTTCGCACACTGGTTGATCGTGGTGGTGGAAATCGGTGCGGCGATTGCGCTGATGGTGCTGGCGCTTGGTGTCGTGGTGATCGCATCGATGTGGTTCATCGACCGCAATCAGAAGGCCAATTCGGTATTGCGCAATTTTCCGGTGGTGGGCCATTTTCGCTACTGGTTTCTGCATCTGGGCGAATTCTTTCGCCAGTACCTGTATTCCAGCGATCGCGAGGAGATGCCGTTCAATCGGGCCGAGCGCACTTGGGTATACCGTGCCGCCAAGAACGTCGACAACACGGCGGCGTTCGGTTCCAGCCGTGACCTGCGTGCGGAAGGCGTACCGTTTTTCGTCAATGCGCCGTTTCCCGATCTCGGCCAGGAGCACGTCGAGCCCGTGCCAGTCACGATCGGCCCGTATGCGCGCGAGCCATATAGCCACTCCGCGTTTTTCAATATCTCGGCGATGAGCTTCGGCGCTTTGTCAGCGCCTGCGGTGCGTGCGCTGTCGCGCGGCGCGGCCAAGGCGGGCATCTGGATGGATACCGGCGAGGGTGGTCTGGCGCCGTACCACCTCGAGGGCGGTTGCGACATCGTGTTCGAAATCGGTACGGCCAAATACGGCGTGCGCACGCCAGACGGTCAGCTGGACGACGACAAGCTGCTGGCGATCTGCGCACACAAGCAAGTGAAGATGGTCAGCATCAAGCTGGGGCAGGGCGCCAAGCCGGGCATGGGCGGCCTGTTGCCGGCGGCCAAGGTCACGCGGGAAATCGCGGAGATCCGCGGCATCCCGGTCGGCAAGGACTCGCAGAGCCCCAACCGTCATCTGGACATCGGCAATATTCACCAGCTGCTCGACAAGATCGCGCATATCCGCGAACTCACCGGCAAGCCGGTGGGTTTCAAGGCGGTGTTGGGCGGGGTGGACTGGATCGGCGATCTCTGTGACGAGGTGAAAAAGCGAGGTATTCAGAGCGCACCGGATTTCATCATCGTCGATGGCTCCGAAGGAGGCACCGGCGCGGCGCCGCAGACGCTGATGGAAGGTGTCGGCCTGCCGCTGCACGAGGCATTGCCGGCACTGCTCGACATGCTGATTACCAAGGGCCTGCGTGAGCGCGTCAAGGTGATTTGTTCGGGCAAGTGCATCACCGCCTATGACGTGGCATGGGCCCTCTCGATCGGCGCGGATTTCGTCAACTCGGCACGCGGCTTCATGCTGGCGTTGGGTTGCATCCAGTCACTGCAGTGCAATCGCAATACCTGTCCGACCGGCATTACGACGCAGAACACCAAGTTGCAGCGCGGCCTAGTGGTTGCCGACAAGAGCGAGCGGGTATTCCACTATGCCGACAACCTGATGCACGAGGTCGGCATCATCGCCCATAGCTGCGGCGTCAGCGAACCCCGTGAGCTCAACCGCAGCCATTGCCGCGTGGTTGGCAACGATGGTTTGTCGGTTCCGCTGGAGACGTTATACCCGTATCCGAAAGTGGCGAAGTTGCCGGAAAATGCCTGATCTTGCGTAGATTGGGATGAGCGGTACGCGAATCCCAACATGTCGTGCCGCGGCGTTGGGATTCGCCAATGCTCATCCCAACCTACGAAGGCAGCATCGGTAACCAGCTGCCGGCTTTGCGAATTTCAAGCGGCTGGAAGCGGCGCTTGTAATCCATCTTCGGATGGCCGTCTATCCAGAAGCCCAGATACAGCCAGGGTATGCCGCGGCGGCGAGCGAGTTCGATCT
>Ga0302313_10000366_pt1 | contig 41138 bp, 42 predicted proteins | sample III_Palsa_N2_2_FD_200454 | JGI IMG/M metagenome (GOLD analysis project Ga0302313, IMG submission 200454) | Peat permafrost microbial communities from Stordalen Mire near Abisko, Sweden - III_Palsa_N2_2 | ecosystem: Environmental > Terrestrial > Soil > Palsa > Peat permafrost | place: Sweden...
CGATGAATTGGGTATCCTCAAATCCTGCCGGCTGGAGCTGAACACGCTGGGCGACACGCCGAGCCGCACCGCCTATCGCGCGGCGCTGGTCGAGTATTTCACGGCGCATCTGGACCAGCTGTCCGACGAAAGCCGCGACCGCTTGGGCCGCAATCCGCTGCGCATCCTCGATTCGAAGGACGAGGGCGACAAGGCGCTGGTCGCCGCCGCCCCCGACTTCGGCGCCTACCTGAACGACGAGTCGAAAGCGTTCTTCGACCAGGTCAAGCGCGGGCTGGACGCGCTCGGCATCGCCTACGCACTGAACCCGCGCCTGGTGCGGGGGTTGGATTACTATTGCCACACCGCGTTCGAGTTCATCACGACCGAGCTGGGCGCCCAGGGCACCGTGCTGGGCGGCGGCCGCTACGACGGTCTGATGGGCATGATGGGCGGCCCGGAGATGCCGGCGGTCGGCTGGGCCGGCGGCATCGAGCGGCTGGCCATGCTGATCGCCGAACCCAAGCGCCCGACCCGGCCGATCGCGATCATCCCGATCGGCGAGGCGGCCGAGCTGGCCGCACTGAAGCTGTCCCAGCGCTTGCGCGGCGCCGGCCATGTCGTCGACCTGGGCTATAGCGGCAATGCCGGCAAGCGCATGAAGCGCGCCAACAAGATCGAGGCGCGCGTGGCGTTGGTGCTGGGCGAGGACGAGTTGGCGCGCGGTGCCGTCACGTTCCGCGACCTGGATGCCGGCAGCCAGGAAGAAGTCCCGCTCGACGGCTTGGACGCGCGTTTGAAGGATCTGGTCTGATGGCACTCGACCGCTCCTCGCTCGACCATAAGCTCCATCGTCTGACCGTGCGCTATGACGAGCTGCGCGACATCCTGGCCGGCGCCATCGATCCCGGCAGCTTCGCCAAGCTGTCCAAGGAATTCAGCGACCTGGAGCCGATCGTCGGCGCCATCGGCGAGCTGAACGCCGCGCGCGACGAGATTGCCAACCTGGCCCAGATGATCACCGACAATTCCGATGCGGAATTGAAGGCGATGGCCGAGGAGGAATTCCTGTCGCTGAAGGACCGGATCCCCCTGCTGGAACGCGCGGTCCAGGTCATGCTGCTGCCCAAGGACGCGGCCGACGACAAGAACGCCATCCTGGAAGTGCGTGCCGGCACCGGCGGCGAGGAGGCGGCCCTGTTCGCGGCCGATCTCTACCGCATGTACCAGCGCTATGCCGATCAGCATGGCTGGCGCTTCGAGACCATGAACATCTCCGAAGGCAGCGCCGGCGGCTTCAAGGAAGCGACCGCCGAGATTTCGGGCCGCAGCGTGTTCGCGCGCCTGAAGTTCGAGTCGGGCGTCCACCGGGTCCAGCGCGTGCCGGCGACCGAGACCCAAGGCCGCATCCATACCTCGGCCGCGACCGTCGCCGTGCTGCCGGAGGCCGAGGAAGTCGATATCCAGATCGAGGACAAGGATCTGCGCATCGACGTCTACCGGTCGAGCGGGCCCGGCGGCCAGTCGGTCAACACGACCGACAGCGCCGTGCGCCTGACCCATCTGCCCACCGGCCTGGTCGTGATCCAGCAGGACGAAAAGTCCCAGCACAAGAACAAGGCCAAGGCGTTGAAAGTGCTGCGCGCGCGGCTCTACGACCGGGAACGCCAGGCGCTGGACGATGCCCGCGCGGCCGACCGCAAGAGCCAGGTCGGCACCGGCGACCGGTCGGAGCGCATCCGGACCTATAATTTTCCGCAAGGCCGCGTCACCGACCACCGCATCAACCTGACGCTCTACAAGATCGAAAAGGTCATGGCCGGCGAAGCGCTCGACGAGATCATCGAGGCACTGATCGCCGAGGATCAGGCGGCGAAGCTCGCCGATATCGAGTGAGAATCGATGCGCTGATCGGCACGGCGGCCGTCCGGCTGCAGGCCGCCGGGATCGAGCAGCCGACCCGCGAGGCGCGGCTGCTGCTGGGCCATGCCACCGGTCTCGGCCCCACCCGGATCATGGCCTATCCGGAGCAGATCATCGATCCGTTGGCGGCCGAAAAATTCGAACGGCTGGTCGATCGCCGCGTCGCGCGCGAGCCGGTCGCGCGCATCCTCGGCACGCGCGAGTTCTGGTCGCTCGACTTCACCGTCACCCCGGCGACGCTCGACCCCAGGCCCGACAGCGAGACCATTGTCGAAGCGGCGCTGGAACGCATTCCGGACCGAAAATCTTCACTGAGCATCATCGATTTCGGAACCGGAACGGGTTGTCTGCTGCTGGCGCTGCTGAGCGAGCTGCCCAACGCCTGGGGCATCGGCGTCGATCGATCCGAGGCCACGGCCCAGGTTGCGGTCGGCAATGCTCAGCGGCTGGGCTTCGCCGCGCGTGCGGCGTTCATCGTCGGCGACTGGGCGACGGCGCTCGCCGGCTCGGTCGATCTGATCGTGTCCAACCCGCCCTATATTCCTGCCGGCGACATCGCCGGGCTGGAGCCGGAAGTGCGCGAGCATGACCCGCTGATGGCCCTGGCCGGCGGTGCCGACGGGCTCGATCCCTACCGCGTGCTGGCCGCCGAGGTTGGGCGGTTGCTGCGCCCCGGCGGCCATGTCGTGTTCGAGGTCGGCCAGGGTCAGGCCGACGATGTTGCCGGTCTTGCGGCATCGGCCGGCCTCGTCCTGATCGAACAGCGGGCCGACCTCGGCGGCATCATGCGGGCCGTCGTGCTGGGCAAACCGGCGGGCGAGCGCGCATAAGCGCGAGGCGAACGCTTCCCGTCCGCGCGGGTCAGCGCTCGACCTTCAGTACCGCCTCGAGCCTGATCGGTCGCGCGATGTTGAAATAATTGGGCGAGGTCTGCATGACCGTCTCATGGATCTCCTGGAACTGCGCTTCGGTTCCGTTGCCCTTGATCCGGACGGTATATTTGATCGTTTCATAGCCGGCGGGCACTGACGGGTCGATGCCGAGAAAGCCGCGCAGGTCGAGTTCGCCGGAGGTCTCGATCATCAGCAGGTCGAGCGTGATGCCCTTGACCGCCGCCCCCGCTACATATCCCACCGTCATGCAGGCATTGAGCGCAGCCATCAGCATCTCTTGGGGGTTCGGCGCCGTGTTGCTGCCCAGCAGTTCATACGGCTCGTCGATCATGATGCCGAACCGCCGTGAGATCGTCTCGCCGTCGAGCGTATAGGATTCGACCCTAGTCTCGCTGAGCGTCTGCCCCTTCCATTCCGATTGGACGCGAAACCGAGCCTTGCCTTTCGTGGGATCCGCGGTGATCTGCTTGATCACGTCGATAAGGGCTGCGACATCGAGCCCGTTCACGCGCGAGGTCTCTTGCGTAAGGATATCCGGCATATTTTATCTCTTTCTCTGATGTTCGGCGCTTTTCAGCAAAAAGCCGATGCGACCTTATCGAGGCGCGCGCGACTCGGGGGATGGATCGCCTCGACCGTGGCCAGGAAGTTCGGATGGGTCATGCCGGATCCGATGAAGGTCCACCGCATGGCCTGATGCTGCAGGGTATTGGCCATGTCCTGCTCGGCAGCGCCGAGCGTCCGGCCGCGACGGCGCGCGAAGGCGTCCAGGTCGAACACGACCTGTTGCTGCAGCCCGCCATCGAGCATGGCGCCGAGTTGCAGGTAGCCCTCGATCGCTTGCGCGATCTCCTCCGGGCTGCAGCGCGCCGCGATCGCATCGACCATGAGCGTGTCGAGCTTGGCGTGCTGGGCCTCTTCCATCCAATGATGCTTGAGCAGGCTGCTGAACGTCGGATCGAGCCCCCCGTCGTCCTTGATGCTGTCGAGATAGTGGCGCTGCGTCATCCACTCGATGTGCAGAATCAGGAGCGCCACCGAAAGCGGGTGATGGAGCAGCACCGCCTTGGCAATCATTTCCGGCGGCCCGATAACGTCGCAGCGCGTGCCGAAGCCCTCGTCGAAGGCGCTCCGAAAGCATTTGAAAAGATGGATATGCTTCGCCTCTTCATTGGCGAACTGCAGGAAGGCGCGCGTGCGCACATCGTCTTCCGCCAGGATCGGGCGGGCATGGTCGAGCACGAACGGCAAAATGAATTCTTCGACCAAGCCGAAGATATAGAGGTAGTTATGACCGCGGATCTGATTCAGGGCCAATTTTTCATCGGCATCCAGAAAGAGCAGGCCTTGAACTTGCGCCAAAGAGTCCGGCAGGAATGGCTTGCCGAAATCCAGCTTCTTGTCGCCGCCGATGATGTCCTCGATCTGCCAATTTGTCCGCTGAGACGCAGAAAGAGCGGCAGCGTAGGTAAATCCGTGTTGCATAGACCCGCTTTCTATTGAAACAAATCGCCGAAATTTGACTTTCCTGTCGATACGGGAATGCCGTCATTGACCATTCTTTCAAAGAATAGGGACGTCGTGTTACTGCACCGCTTCAGCCATGGTGAAACGGGTTACGAATGAAATTTTCCATGGGATCGTGCGGATTCCAATCCGCCCCTGTGCCATCCGGACGTCCACCCGGTCCGGCACCAGCCCCAACCCTGGGGTGACAAAACCCGGCTATTTCGGGACGGCAGACGCCGGCCGCTGCGCAAGCCAGCCACCTGCGCGAAAATAATGGTTGGAATGCGCCCCGGCACCGTCTAGGGTCAAATTCGACGGGCACACTTCCGAGGCTGTTGGCGCCAGGATTGCCCCAGCCCAAACCGCTTCGATGAACCCGCTGCGCCAGATCGCGCGGCCGATTCCGGCGAGTCCGTCACCCGATCAAGAGATTTTAGCCTTTAGCCTTTAGCCGTATCCAGGTGCCATGAGATCAGGTCCCAACAAACGGTCGCGCGGCCGCAGCAACAACAATCCCGGCAACATGAATGGTGGCGGAGGCGGCGGCGGCGGTAACAATAACAACGGCGGCGGACGCCCCCGTACCCCCCATCGTTCGCAGACCTTCGACAGCAACGGTCCAGGCCTCAAAATTCGCGGCAACGCCTATCAGGTGTTCGAGCGCTATGTGGCTCTGGCCCGGGAAGCCGCTTCGGCGGGCGACCGGATTGCCGCCGAGAACCTGTATCAGCACGCGGAACATTATTTCCGGGTGATGAATGCGAACGGCGAAGGCCCGCAGCAAATGCGGCCGACGACTCCGGCCGACACCGGCGAGGGTGACCAGCCCGAGCAGGCGGAAGCGAGCGTGCAGCACACCCAGCAGCCGCAGCAGCATGCCGAGCATCAGGGCGGCGACCATGGTCATGGCAACAGCCATGGCGATCATGGCCGCGGTCGTGACCAGCACGAGCAGGAACCGGAAGCCCAACCGGCCGAGTAGGCCTATCGCTAGCGGATGGCTGTCCCCGCCTCAGGCGGTGGACACCATCCGATAGTGGTAGCGGTAGAGTTCGCGATAACCGAGGCTCTCATAGAGCGCCACGGCCGGCGCATTCGTCTCGACCACGAAGAGCGCGCCCGTGCCTGCGTCCGCATCGCTGACGGCCCAGCGGGTCAGGTGCCCCAGCAGCATCCGCATCAGCCCGCGCCGTCGTGCGGCCGGTGCCGTGACGACGTCGTACGTCCCCATCAGCCCGCCCTGCACGACCACGAAGGCCGCGGCCAACGGCTGCCCGTCCGCCTGCAGCCAGCCGAAACAGGCCTGCGGCACGATCAGATCCAGCATCCGCGTCAGCGCCGCGGTCTTGCGCGCGTCGAGCGGGGTCAGCGCCAGATAGGCATCGAGCCAGCCCTGCCCCGGCGTCGGATCGAGCCGCAGCGTGACGCCGTCGGGCAAGCCGGGCGGCAGGAGCGCGCTCAGATCCGGATTGTGCAGCACCCGCGTCGTTTCCAACGCCGCATAGCCCCGCGCGGCCAGGCGGTCGGCCAGATCGGCCGGCTCGGCGAGCGGCGTGACCCGGAAAACCGTTGGCAAGCCGCGGTCGCGGTACCAGCCCTCGGCCCGGGCGATCTTGGCCTCGACATCGCCCAAGCTGGGGTAGACGCCATTCACCGAATTGGCGCGCTTGCTATGCCCCTCGGCGAAACGGAGCACCCAACCATCGTCGAGCACCTGGGCCAAGGCCGGCCAGGCGCCGAATGAAGCTTCCTCGATGGTACGGATCAGGGCAGGGTCGGCCATGGGTCCTCACGGTAAAGTGCGGCCGCGGCATGCTCGAAACGCTGCCAAAATCGGCCAATCCGCATGCTATAAGCGACCGGATGAGGAATGTTAGGAAATAAGTCATCGCCCTATGGCGTTGTATCGATCGACACCCATTGCGGCCGGATGACATGAAGCCCTGCGGAGCAAACCTTACGTGACCGACGCACTTTTCGTCCCGACGCCGTCGATGCCGGCGTGACGCGGTGACAGCCATCGAATTCACCCAAGCCGCATCCCGTCGGCGACGGTTCCGGCCGAGCTGGGATCTGGCCACGCTGCTGCTGGTGCTGGGCGCCATCGGCCTGGTGATCGGCACTTTCCACGATTACGGCATCACCTGGGACGAGGATGTCCATAATTGGTATGGCGTGTTCGTGCTGGACTACTACCTGTCCTGGTTCAAGGACAACCGGTCGCTCCATTGGCTCAACCTCTATAATTACGGCGCCGCGTTCGACATGACGGCGGCGCTGGTCAATCGCGTGTCGCCGTTCGGCACCTATGAGACGCGCCATCTGCTGAACGGCATGGTCGGCGTGCTGGGCGTGGTCGGCGCCTGGAAGCTGGGCCGCTACATGGCCGGTCCGCGCGCGGGGTTCCTCTCGGCCCTGCTGCTGCTGACCATCCCGAACTATTACGGCCAGATGTTCAACAACCCGAAGGACATCCCCTTCGCCGTCGCCGGTATCTGGTCGGTCTATTACATGGCCCGCGTCGTGCCGGCCCTGCCCCGGCCGGCCTGGAGCCTGGTGTTCAAGCTGGGCATCGCCATCGGCTTCTCGCTCGGCGTGCGCGTCGGCGGGCTATTGTTCTTCGGCTATGCCGGCCTCGCCGGCCTGCTCTATTGCGCCTGGCGTGCCGTCGAAACCCGCGACGCGGTCCTGGTGCTGCGCGAGCTGTGGGCCGCCAGCTGGCGCGTGCTGGTGCCGATGCTGGCGCTGTCCTATGCGGTCATGCTGGTGTTCTGGCCCTGGGCGCAGCAGAGCCCGATCGAGCATCCGCTGACCGCGCTGGATTATTTCAGCCATGTCACCTTCCCGTTCACGACCCTGTTCGACGGGGAATATTTCCCGGCGACCGATCTGCCCTGGGAATATCTGCCGACCCATATCGTGCTGGCCCTGCCAGAGCTGACCCTGGTGCTGGCCGCGGCCGCCGTGCCGGCCGCGTTCTTCGAGCAGGCGCGCCGCCGGGGCGGTCCCGACCGCACGCGCAGCCTGCAATATGGCGTGATCGCGATCGCGACCTTGTTCCCGGTCGTCTATGCCGTCTGGATCAAGGCCGTGCTGTTCGACGGCATGCGCCATTTCATCTTCGTGCTGCCGCCGCTCGCGGTGGCGGCAGCCTTGGTCGCGGACCATGTCGCGGAGCGGCTGAAGACGTTCCGCTGGCGTCCCGTGCTGGTCGGCATGGTGGCGCTCTACGGCATGGGCCATGTCGCTATCATGTTCGAGCTGCACCCCGACCAATATGTCTATTACAACGGGCTGGTCGGCGGCGTGGATGGCGCGCAAACCCGGTTCAAGACGGATTACTGGGGCAATTCCTACGCCGAGGCGGTCAAGGGCCTGACCAACTACCTGGAAACCGAATACGGCGCCGAGTTCGAGGACCACGACTTCACCGTCGCGGTCTGCGGGCCGCCGATCTCGGCCGACTATTTCTTCCCCGACAATTTCGTGTTCACCGACGACCGGGACAAGGCGGATTTCTTCATCGCCTTCACCAAGGACAATTGCAACAACGCGCTGCCCGGCAAGGAAGTGTTCCGCGTCGAACGGCTGGGCGCGCTGCTGTCGATCGTGCTCGACCGCCGCGAGATCGTGCAGGCGGCCGAAAAGGCCGCGGAAGACGGCGACACGACGCAGTAACTTTTACATCGTCATGGCCGGGCTTGACCCGGCCATCCACGCGGCACGGTCATGAGATCTCCAACCGAGAGGGCTCAGCGGCGCGGCGTGGATACCCGGGTCAAGCCCGGGCATGACGTCTTTTTATAGGCTGCACGCTCGCCCATGGATCGCATCGAATACGAAAAGATGCACGCCGTCGAAGAACGGATGTGGTGGTTCCACGGCATTCACGCCAACCTGCTGACCGCCTTCGCCCGCACCGGCCGGGCGCGGCCGGGGCTGCGCGTGCTGGATGCCGGCTGCGGCACCGGCGGTTTCCTGGCCAAGCTCGGTCGCGCCGTCCCCGGCCTCGACCGGATCGGCATGGATTTCGAGCCGGTCGCGGCCGCGCTGACCCAGGCCCGGGCCCAGGTGCCGGTCGCGGTCGCCTCGATCAACCAGCTGCCGTTCGCGGCATCCAGCCTGGGCGCCATCTTCAGCGCCGATGTGCTGTGCCATCGTTCGGTCGATCAGACCAAGGCGCTGGCCGATCTCTATCGCTGCCTGGCACCGGACGGCGTGCTGGTGCTGAACCTGCCGGCCTATGGTTGGATGTTCTCGGCCCACGACCGCGCGGTCCATACCGCGCGGCGCTATACCCGGACCGGGCTGGAAGCCCTGCTGCGCGCGGCCGGCTTTACGCAAGTCCGCAGCAGTTACTGGAACAGCCTGCTCTTCCCGCTGATGGTGCTGCGCCGTAAGCTGATGCAGACCGAGGGCGCCGCCAGCGATGTGATGCCGTTTCCGGCGCCGATCGAATTCCTGTTCCGGACCGCGATGCGGTTCGAAAACTTCCTCTTGCGATGCGGGATCGCGCTGCCGTTCGGCGGCTCGGTCCTGGCGGTGGCGATCAAGCATGGCTGACGATGTGAACGAGACCATCGGCGACGACCAGGGCCCCGCCCTCAGCATCGTCGTGCCGGTCTATAACGGCGCCGACACGGTCGCGAGCCTGGTCGCTGCGATCGAAGGGCTGGACGTGCCCGGCGGGGTCGAGGTCATCCTGGTGGTCGACGGCAGCCCGGACAACAGCCTGGCGGCCTGCCGCGAGTTGCTGCCGACCGCGAAGATCCCGCTGATCGTGATCGATCTGGCGCGGAATTTCGGCGAGCACAATGCGGTCATGGCCGGCCTGCACCAAGCCCGCGGCCGCCATGTCATCACCATGGACGACGATCTGCAGAACCCGCCGTCGGAAGTGCTGAAGCTGCTGGGCCATGCCCAGGCGACCGGCGCCGACGTGGTCTATACCTGGTACCAGAGCAAGGAACATGCGGCCTGGCGCAATTGGGGCAGCCATTTCACCAACCGCGTCGCCGACCTGCTGCTCGACAAGCCCAAGGGCCTGTACCTGTCGAGCTTCCGCTGCATGAGCCGGTTCCTGGTCCGCCAGATCCTGAGCTACGACGGGCCGTTCGCCTATATCGACGGGCTGATCCTGCAGGTGACCCAGCGGATCGAGCGGGTCGAGGTGCTGCATCTGCCGCGCGCCATGGGCCGCAGCAACTATACCATCCGCAAGCTCGTGCGCCTGTGGATGAACATGTTCGTCAATTTCTCGGTCATGCCGCTCCGGATCTCGACCCTGACCGGCATGGGCCTGAGCGTGCTGGGTGCCATCGCCGCCGTCTTCGTCACGATCGAGGCGGTCGTGATGCAGGCGACCCCGCGCGGCTGGGGCTCGATCATGGCGGCCGTCCTGCTGCTGTCGGGCGTGCAGCTGATGATTCTGGGCATCGTCGGCGAGTATCTGGGCCGAATGTTCCTGACCGCGAACCGTAAGCCGCAATTCATCGTGCGCGAGGCCTGGCGCTCGGGCGATGCGGCGAAGCGCGTCTGATGTCGCCCTATCTGTGGCTCGGCATGGCGATCGGGCTCGGCGTCGCCGGCCAGCTGGTGCTGAAGGCCGGCGCCGAGACGTCGGGCGAAGGCCTGGCGCAGTTCCTGTCGCCCTGGACGATCTGCGGCTTCGGCATCTATTTCCTCTCGGCGCTGACCTATATCGTCGCGATCAAGAAGATCCCGATCTCGCTGGCCTATCCCAGCGTCTCGATCAGCTATGGCATCCTGGCCATCCTGGCCCACCTGCTGTGGCGCGAACCGCTGACCTGGCAGCATTGGGCCGGCATCGTGCTGATTTCGAGCGGGATCTTCGTGATGTTCCGGGCGTAACCGAGCCCCCTTCCGAATACGCAACCCGGCCTGCCGCCTTCGTCGATGGTCCAGGCCGTCCGCGCGGCGCATGCTGAGCCGTAACGATATCCGTCCGAGCCCGCCCGATGTTCGTCCTGAAGCCGCTGATGCACCGCCGGATCGCGTCTCTCTGGATCGGTCAGGTGCTGGCCGCCACGGGGGCCGAGTTCTACGCCGTCGCCGTGGTCTGGGTCGCGGCCGATCTGATCGGCCAGGATGCGGGCTATCTGTCGGCGCTGCAGGCGGGCGGGTTGCTGGCCGGCAGCCTGTTCGGCGGCGTCGTGACCGACCGCTGGCGCCATGGCACGACCATGATCGCGGCTGACCTGATGCGGGCCGCCCTGGTGCTGGTGCTGTCGGTCGCGGGCCTGTGCCATGCCCTGAGCCTGCCGCTGCTGGTCGCCATCGCCGGATCGGTCTCGCTGATCACCGCCAGTTTCGATCCGTCGCTCCAGGCGACCCTGCCGTCGCTCGCGTCCGACCCGGTGCTGCGCCACGCGACCAACGGGTTGTTCGATGCGACCAAGCGCATGGCGCGCATCGTCGGACCCAGCCTGATCGCGGTCGTAAACGGCATTCTGCCGACCGCGCAATTCTTCACCGTGACGGCGGCGACCTTTCTGCTGTCGGCGCTGGCCGTGCGCGCGGTCACCCGCCGGCTGCCGATCGAGCCCGTGCACCATGCGGAGACCGGTGCCGCCGCGGTCATCGACAGCGTCGTCGGCGGCTTTCGCGCGCTCCGCGGCCATCCGGTCGTGATCTTCGGCCTGTTGTCGAGCCTGATCGCCAACGGCACCTGGGCCATCGGCTATCTCCTGGGCATGGTGCTGTATCTGCGTCAGACCAGCGACGATCCGCTGACGTCCTATGGCCTGATGATGATGGCCTATGGCATCGGCAACATGGCGACGAACCTGATCCTGGCCAGCATGAGCCCCGGTCGGCCGGCGGTGCGGCTGGTGATCTCGCGGATCATCTTCGGCGTCGGCATTCTGCTGCTGCCACTCGGCCATGGTCAGGTCTGGCTGATGGCGGTCGCGGGATTCGCCGCGATCAACGGGCCGCTGGGCGACCTCGCCATGCTGCATCTGCTGCAGACCTGTTTTCCGCCCCATCGCCTGGCGCAGGTCTGGCGCACCTACATGTGCGTTGTCTTCGCCGGCATGTTCCTGGCCTACCTGGTCGCCCCTGCCCTGTTCGGCCTGTTCGGCATCGGCCCGACCATCATGGCCTCGGGGGCAGCGGCGGCGCTCAGCGGCGTCGCCGGCCTGGGCTTCTTCGTCTGGCGCCGCAGCGTGGCCGGCGCCGTCTAGCCCGCCAGCACCGCCGCGATCACCTGAGCCGCCGCGTCGTCGCTCAGCTGCGGATACATTGGCAAGCTCAAGACCTCGCGCGCCGCGCGTTCGGTCTCGGCCATCCCGGCCGGTCCGAGGATCAGCCGGTCCCGATAAGCCGCCTGCAGATGGACCGGCACCGGATAATGGATGTTGCTGGCGACGCCGCGCTCGCGCAGCCGCGCCTTCAGCCCGTCGCGGTCGGGCGAGCGCACGGCATATTGGTGATAGACGTGTTCGGCGCCGGGGCGGACGTGAGGCAGCACCAGACCACAGCCGGCCAGGCCCGCATCATAGGCGGCCGCGATGGCGCGGCGGCGCGCGTTCCAGCGACCGAGCGCCGTCAGCTTGACCCGCAGGATCGCCGCCTGCAACTCGTCGAGCCGGCTGTTCATACCGGCGAGATCGCTGATGTAATGCTGGTACCAGCCATATTGGCGGAGCGCCTTGAGGTCGGTCGCGAGCTTGGCGTCGTCGGTCGCGATCACGCCGCCGTCGCCGAGCGCGCCCAGGTTCTTGGTCGGATACAGGCTGAAGCAGGCGACATCGCCCCAGGTGCCGAGCGTGCGGCCATCGAGCTTGGCACCATGGGCCTGGGCGCAATCCTCGATCAGCTTGGCGCCATGGCGGCGCGCGAGCGCCAGGATCGCCGGCAGATCGGCTGGCTGGCCATAGAGATGGACCGGGATCACCACCTTGATGTCGGGATGCGCCGCGAAGGCGGCTTCCAGTGCCGTGGGGTCCATGGTGTAGGTCGCGGGATCGATGTCGATCAGCACCGGTATCGCCCCGGCCAGCTCGACCGCGACGACGGTGGCGACCGCCGTATGGGACACGGTCGCGACCTTATCGCCCGGTCGGATGCCCAGGCCCTTCAGCGCCAGCACCAGCGCGTCGGTGCCGTTGGCGCAGCCGATGCCGTGGGCGGTGCCGATGAAACCGGCGAATTCGGCCTCGAACCCTTCGACCTCCTGGCCCAGGATGTACCAGCCGCTCGCCAGCTGGCGCGCGATCGCGGCATCGATCTCGGCCTGCTGTTCGAGGTAGGCCGCCTTGGGGTCGGTCTGGGGGATCATCGTCGGGGCTTTCTTCTCTCCCGTCATTCCCACTTTCGCAGGAATGACGGAGGGTGGCTTACAGATATTTGTCGAGGTTGGCCCGGTAGTACTCGACCGAGCGTTTGAGCCCGGTCGCGAGATCGGTTTGCGGCGCCCAGCCGGTCGTGCGGCGGAACAGCCCGTCGTCGGCCCAATAGTCGCCGATGTCGATGCTCTTGCGCTCGGCCGGGAATTCCTTGAGGTCGAAGCCGCCACCGCCGTTGGCGGCGATCGTCGCCTCGGCCAGGTCGAGCAGGCTCAGGGGCGGCGCACCGCCGATATTGAACACGCCGCCATGGGCGGCAGGCGTCGCCGCCGCCAGCAATGCCGCCTCGACCACGTCGTCGACGAAGGCCAGGTCGCGCTGCTGCGCGCCGCCCCAGACCTCGAACCGGTCGCCCTCCAGCACCCGGCGCAGCCAGATGCCGACGAAGGTCTGGCGCGCGTCGCGGATGCGCATGCGCGGACCATAGGTATTGGTCAGGCGCAGGATCGCGGTCTTCAGCCCATAGACCTGGTGATAAAGCGTGTGGAAGCCCTCGCCGGCCTGCTTGCTGACGCCGTTGACGTCGACCGGGCGCAGCGGATGCTTCTCATCGACCGGCAGATAATCCGGCCGACCGTAGATCTGGCGGGTCGAGCCATAGACCACGGTCGCGTCCGGACATTCGGCGCGGATCGCCTCCAGCAGCATCAGCGGGGCCGCGGCATTGATCTCCAGATCATTGACCGGCCGGCGCATCGAATCGACGTGGCCGGTCTGCGCCGCCATGTTGAAGACGTATCGGCAGCCGCGCACCAGATCGGGCAACCGCTCGCGATCGCGCAGATCGGCGACCAGCACGTCGAGTCGCGACTCATGACCGGCGATATTCGCGAAATTCCCGCCGTAATCCGGGTCGAGACTATCGACGATGGTGACCTGGGCGCCGAGTCCCGCCAGCCGGATCGCGAGCGTGGAGCCGATAAAGCCGAGTCCCCCCGCGACCAGGACCTTGGCGCCGCCGAAAACGGGGGCGAGGGGCTTCACAGCGGGGAATTGGGATGGCATGGCTCTGCTGGTCGATAGGGTTCCAAGGCGGGCCGAGACTAGTGCGCGTCCGCCGCTTTGCCCAGGTCTATCGCGTTCGAACCCAGGGAGCGCCATGCACAAGATGTTGATCGGCGCTCCCGGACGCTGGCTGGCGCCGATCGCCCTGGTATGTCTGGCCGCTTGCGCATCGGCACCGGCGCCGGTCCGACCGCCGACGTTGCTGCCCCGAGTCGCGTCCGGCCAGGTCTGCCTGCGCGATCTCAACGCCCATAATATCAGCTATCAGATCCCGGCCCAGCCGGCGGCGTCGGCCGCTTGTCAGATCGACACGCCGATTCGCGTCTATGGTTTGTCGATTCGCTGGAACCAGCCGGCCACCATGGGCTGCCAATTGGGCGATGTGGTGATGCGATTCGAGAGCGAAGTGGTCGAGCCGAACGCCCTCGAAATCCTGGGCAAACCGGTCGTGTCGGAACGGAACCTGGGGGCGTTTTCCTGTAGGGCGGAAGCCAGTTCCCGGCATGTTCTGAGCCAGCACGCCGTCGGTCGCGCGATCGATCTGGCGGGCTGGACCCTGTCGGACGGCAGCCGGATCGATGTCGAAAAAGACTGGACCGATCGGGGTCCGCGCGGCAGGTTCCTGCGTGCCGTGGCCTTGGGGGCCTGCCGCTATTTCTCGGTGGTGCTGACGCCCTCGACCAACAAGCTGCATCACGACCATTTCCATCTGGACATCGGTCCGGATCGCCTGTGCAGCGTCGGTTGAACACCAGATCTTGTGATGATTCTTTCCCACGGACGCAGGATAGGGTTTACGTCATCGAGTCGTTCCGCTACTATATTTCGTAGGGGATGGCAGTTTTGGCTACCTTATCCAGTGGTGGGGACTCGATGGAAAACATCTGGACGCAGGATCGGATCGAAAACCTTTCCAAGCTTTGGACCGAGGGCTTCTCGACAGCCGAAATCGGCCGTCGGCTGGGCGTGACCAAGAATTCAGTCGTCGGCAAGGCACATCGCCTGTCGCTGACGCCGCGGCCGTCGCCGGTCAAACTGACCGGCAAGCCGCGCATTAAGCCGGCACATAAAGTGGTCGAGATGACCGGTCCCAGCTGCTCCTGGCCGATCGGCCATCCGGGCGAAAAGGGCTTTCACTTCTGCGACGCCCGCGCCAAATCGGGCAAGCCCTATTGCCACGAGCATGCGGCGCTCGCCTATGTCCGGCCCAAGGGCCACGGCTCGAACGCCGCCTGAGGCCTCGCCGCTTCGGACGCCCGCGCCAATCGCCGGCGCCGCCTCCCCGGGCGGCGCCGGTTTCGTTTCCGTCCCGCACCAGCGGGCTCTCGGAGCCTCCATGATGCTTCCCGACGGCTATGCCGACATCCCGGCCGGCAAGCTCGCCACGGTCGTGACCTCGCTGGAAATGGCCGCACGGCCGATGCTGCGGTCCGATCCGCCGGCGGAAGCCGGGTTCGGTCTGAACCGCGTCGCGCAGCCCGACCTCGCCTGGTTCCGTGCGTTGTTCCGCCGGGTCGGCGAGACCTATCTGTGGTCCTCGCGCCTGCGCATGCGGGACGAGGATCTGACCGCGGAGTTGCTCGACCCCGGCATGGAGACCTATGCGCTGACCCGCGAGGGTGAGGATCTGGGGCTGTTGCAGCTGGATTTTCGCCAAGCCGGCGAGGGCGAGTTGGGCTTCTTCGGCGTGGCCGACGAACTGATCGGCACCGGCGCCGGCCGCTGGCTGATGAACCGGGCGCTGGAGCGGGCCTGGTCGCGGCCGATCCAGCGCTTCTGGGTGCATACCTGCACACTCGACCATCCGGCGGCACTGGGATTCTATCTGCGCTCCGGCTTCACCGCCTATCGCCGCCAGATCGAAGTCCTGGACGACCCGCGTCTGGCGGGTCATCTGCCGCGCGATGCCGCCCCCCAGGTCCCGATCATCCCTCCATCCGGCACAGCGACAGCAGGGTCCGCCGCTCGGCCGGCGTGAGGGTGGGATCGCCCCGGCGCAGCCGGCGCTCGAGCTCGTCTCTGAGCACCGCTACCCAGGCCCGGAGTTCCGCCAGCCGTCGCGCGGGGGGTCTTGTCCGCGCAGCCCGTCGAACCGCCGTCGCCATCGTTCATTCCTCCGCACCGAAGCTCAGTGCCGGCACTCTAGTCGCGGCGTGCAACAGGAGAATTTCGCGACTGTCACAAGCGATTTCAGTCGATTCGCAATCAAAGCGCGCGGACAAAAGGGAGAAATAATCGTTTTCGGCGACAGCAACTGTCTGTGTCGTCGCGGCGTTTGCTTTGCGCGATCAAATCATTATGGTTCGGCCATGCCTACTTCGCGTTCAATCCTCGGCCGAGCCGGTTTGCTGCTGCTGGCACTCGGTGCGCTGACGCTCGTTCTGGTCGATGTCGGCTCGATCTGGCTCGGCAGCAAGACCCAGACCTATGGCCTGGCGCTCGAACGCGCCCAGCAGATCCGCATTCTGTCCGGGCAGTTGCAGAACCGCCTCGATGATGCCGAGACCGGCCAGCGCGGCTATCTGCTGACCGGCGACCCGAACTACCTGGAGCCCTATACGCGGGCCGTCTCGCTGGTGCCGAAGAGCTTCGAGCAACTGGGCCCGCGGTTCGAGGGCACGCCGGATCAGCCGATCTATGACCAGTTGGTCCAGGTCATCGGCGACAAGCTGGCCGAGTTGCACGAGACCATTCGGCTGCACGACGCCGGCCAGCCCGATCAGTCGCTGGCGCTGGTCAAGACCGACCACGGCAAGATCCTGATGGATCAGGCGCGCGGGCTGATCGCGAGCCTGGTCGTGACCTCCGACGCCGATATCCGCCGCAGCGCCGACGACATGCGCTGGGGTTCGACCACCTTGCAGATCGCGACCATCGCCGGTTCGATCATCGTGGTGATCCTGGTCACCGGCACCGGCCTCATCGTCCGGGGCTATGCCGGGCAGCTCGAGCGCGCCACGGAGGAGGTCGAACTGGCGAACCGCAGCCTCGAGGGCCGGGTGCAGGAGCGGACCGCCGACCTGATGCAGGCGAATGAGGAGATCCAGCGCTTCGCCTATATCGTCAGCCATGACCTGCGCGCGCCGCTGGTCAATGTGATGGGCTTCACCGCGGAACTGGAAGTCGGGCTGGGCGCCATCCAGAAGATGGTCGCTGCGGTCGAAGCGGCCCGGCCGGATCTGGTCGACGAAGACGCCCGTCTGGCCGTGACCGAGGACGTGCCGGAGGCGGTTGGGTTCATCCGGTCCTCGACCACCAAGATGGACCGGCTGATCAACGCGATCCTGAAACTGTCGCGCGAGGGCCGGCGCGTGCTGACGCCGGAACCGATCGACATGGCCCTGCTGTTCGGCGGCATCGCCGACAGCCTGCGCCATCAGACCGCCGAGGTCGGTGCCGAGATCACGGTGCAGGAGCATCTGCCCGGCCTGGTGTCCGACCGGCTGGTGCTGGAACAGATCTTCAGCAACCTGATCGACAATGCGGTGAAATACCTCGACCCATCCCGCCCCGGCCGTATCACTGTCAGCGCGCGGGCCCTGGCCGGGCGCCTGATCTACGAGATCGCCGACAATGGCCGCGGCATCGATGCGCGCGACCATGAACGCATCTTCGAGCTGTTCCGCCGGTCCGGTACCCAGGACCGCCCCGGCGAGGGCATCGGCCTCGCCCATGTCCGCGCATTGACGCGCCGGCTGGGTGGGATCATCACTGTCCGGTCCGAGTTCGGGCAGGGCACCCGCTTCGAAGTCGATCTGCCTCGAATCCTTCCCGCTCAGACGGAGAGTACCGAATCGTGACCGCCAGTGCCGAAACCGTAACGATCGTGATGATCGAGGATGACGAGGGCCATGCCCGTCTCATCGAAAAGAACCTGCGCCGGGCCGGCGTGTTCAATGAGGTCGTGCATTGCGAAAGCGGCACGGCCGGCCTCAAGTACCTGTTCGAGGCGCGGGCGGTAAACCCGAACCCGCTGCTGATCCTGCTCGACCTCAACCTGCCCGACATGACCGGGATTGATATCCTGGGCAAGCTGAAGGCGGACGAGCATCTGAAGCGCGCGCCGGTCATCGTGCTGACCACGACCGACGATCAGCGCGAGATCCAGCGCTGCTACGATCTGGGTTGCAGCGTCTACATCACCAAACCGGTGAATTACGAAACCTTCTCCCAGGCGATCCGGCAGCTGGGCCTGTTCCTGTCGGTCATCCAGGTTCCCAAGGTGCCATGAGCCCGGCAAAGCCGGGCCCGCGCATTCTCTATATCGAGGATGACGAGACGCTCGGCCGCCTGGTGCAGAAGACGCTGGCGCGCAAGGACATTCAGGTCGAGCTGGCGCCGAACGCCGCCGCCGGCCTCGAACGGCTTGGTACCGGCGGCTTCGATGCCGTGGCGCTCGATCATCATCTGCCCGACCGCGACGGGCTCGACGTACTGGCCGAGATCAACCGCGCGGCCATCGCCATGCCGGTCATCTACGTGACCGCGAACGAGGACGCCCGCACCGCGGTCGCCGCCCTCAAGGCCGGTGCCGCCGACTATGTCGTGAAGACGATCGGCCCGGAATTCCTGGAGCTGCTCCGCGGAGCCCTGACCGGCGCCATCGACCGGGCCGGCCTGCTGCGCGAAAAGCTGGAGGCCGAGACCGCCCTGCGTCTGGCGCTCGACCATGCCCATGAGTTGGCCGAACAGCGCGCGCTGCTGGTCCATGAGGTCAATCACCGCGTCGCCAACAGCCTGCAGCTGATCGTGTCGATGCTGCATCTGCAGGAAATGGCCGCGTCGGACCCGGCTGTCAGCGCCGCGCTGTCCGACGTCGGCCAGCGCATCGCGGCCGTGGCCGGCGTGCATCGCCGGCTCTATACGACCGCGGACATCCGCACGGTCGGCATGATCGATTATCTGAGCGGCCTGCTGCAGGAACTGGCCTCCTCCCTGACGTCGGGCGACCGAATCCGGATCGAGGTCGGTGGCAGCGCGCTGTCGATCGAGACCGACAAGGCGATCAAGCTCGGGCTGATCGTGAACGAGCTGGTCACCAACGCCTGCAAATACGCCTATCCGAATGAGGCCTCCGGGGCGATCCGGGTGCGGATCGAGACCGGCCCGGACAATTCCGCCGACCTCATCGTCGAGGACGACGGCATCGGCATCGAAAACGGCCCCGGCACCGGCTCCGGCCTGGGCCAGCGCATCGTCGGCAGCATGGCCCGCGCGCTCGGCGGCAAGGTCGTGCAGGAGCCGGTGGCGCAGGGCACCTGCACCCGGATCGCCTTCCCGATCGGGTAGATCAGATCAGGTACCGAGCGCGCCCAGGAAGGTGTCGACCTTGGTGCGCAGATCTGCCGCATGGCGCGCCAGGCCCGCTGCCGCCGACAGAACGTCGGCGGCAGCCGTACCGGTTTCGCTGGCGACATGGCTGACCCCGCTCATGCCGGCGCTGACCTCGGTCGTGCCGGCCGCGGCCTGCTGGACATTCCGGGCGATCTCGCGGGTCGCCGCCCCCTGCTCCTCGACCGCCGCCGCGATGGCGCCGGTGATCTGGTCGATGTCCTCGATCGTTTTGCCGATGGTCGTGATCGCCGCGGCCGCGTCCGCGGTCGCGGTCTGCATCGCCTCGATCTGCTGCCGGATTTCGCTCGTCGCCTGGCCGGTCTGGCTGGCGAGCGCCTTGACCTCGGATGCCACCACGGCGAAGCCCTTGCCCGCCTCACCGGCCCGCGCCGCCTCGATCGTGGCGTTCAAGGCCAGCAGGTTGGTCTGGCTGGCGATGTCGTTGATCAAAGCCACCACCGCGCCGATGCGCTCGGCCGTATCGGTCAGGGTCCGCACCGTCTCGTTGGTCCGGGTCGCCTCGGCCACGGCCTTGGCCGCGATGGTCGAGGAGGCCTGGACCTGCCGGCCGATCTCGTTGATCGAGACGCCCAATTCCTCCGCCGCGGCGGCCACGGTCTGGACGTTGGCGGCGGCCTGTTCCGAGGCGCCGGCGACGGTGGTCGCATCGCGCGCGCCGGTCTCCGCCGTGCGCGCCAGGCCCTCGGCGGTGTGCTGCAGGCCGCCCGAGGCCGTGGCCACCGCCCGCAGCGCCTCGGTCGCGTCCCGGTCGAAGCCCTGGACCAGCGCGTCGATCCGGCTGGCGCGCGCGGCCTTGGCCGCGGATTCCACGCCTTCCGCCGCCGCCAGCGCGTCGCCGTGCTGCATGCTGTCGCGAAACACCTCGATCGCGCGCGCCATGTCGCCGACCTCGTCGGTGCGCGTCCGGCCCGGCAGGTCGAACTTATAATTCCTGTCGGCCAATTGCCGCATCAACCGGCTCAGCAGGGCTATCTGCTTGGCCAGATCCGTGTCGAGCCACAGCACCGCGCCGATCGACAGCAGTACGGCCGCGATCGCCGCCGCCCAGATGATCCAGAGCGCGTGGCCATAGGCCTGCTGGGCGACCGCGCCGGCCTGGGCGGCCCCGTCGCGATTATAAGACGACAGCGCCTCGAGCGCGTCCTGCACCTTGCGGAACGTCTGCACGATCTCGCCGTTCATCGCCCGCTCGGCCGCTTCGCGCCGGCCGGCCTTGGCGTCCTCGAACGCCTTCAGCACCGCCGCCTCGTACGGCTGGCGCAACGACTGGTAGGTGCCGTAGAGCGCCTGCTCCTGCGGGCTGAGACCCAGCTTTTCGAAACGGGTCAGCGCCGTGACCAGATCGCCGGACTGCTTGAGATAGAGCTTCTCCGCCTCGCTCCGCGCCGCCTCCTCGGTCGCGACCACGACCCGGGTCGCCGCCGTGCGTTGCCGTGCCGTCTGCGTCTTCATTTCGCCGATCGTATCGACCGACGGCAGCCACACATTGCGGATCTCCGCCGCCGAGTCGTTGACCGTGCCGATCTCGACCAGGGCCAGGATGCTGATGGCGATGGTCAGCAGCAGCAATCCGCCGAAGGACGTGAGCAGTTTGGATCGGATCGCGAGATTGGCGAACATGGCGGACGGGTCCTATCGAACGAGGGAACCCGCTCAGTAGCGGCAATCGGTGAAGGTTTGCTGAACGAAGCCGGAAGCTTTGGGCAATGGGCGGCTTAACGTTGCCACTCCCAAGGGTTTACCAGCGTCACACCCATACCGACGAAGTCGCGGACGTTGCGCGTGACCACCGACATCCGCTGGCACAGAGCCGTCGCCGCGATCAGCACATCCTTGATCGGGCGCGGATCGGGCACGTGAAGAGCGGCGCAACGCCGGGCTATCGCCAGATCGACGGGAATAATTCGGCCTTCGAAGGCGGGGAGGACATGCCGTTCGATCCAATCGGTCAGCAGCCGCCCCTGCACCGGGTCGCGACGGGCGACCAGCAGCGCGCCGGTCTCCAACTCCATGACGCTCGTCACCGACAGGTAGAGATCCATCGGCCGCACCTGCGACGCCCAGGCCGCTACGGCCGGCGCCATCTGTGTCCGGCGCCGCATCTCGGAGACCACGTTCGTGTCGAGCAGATACATCAGCCCAGATCCGGCGGCTGCATGCGCTCCTGCCCCAGGCGCGGTGGTTCGAAATCGATCGCCGCGCTGTCCGGATGATCCAGCAGATCCAGGATACTGGCCTCGCCCTGATCGGCGAGGCGGCGATAGTCCGCGTATCGAAGCAGAACGAAGGCCGGCTCGCCCCGGTCGGTCACGATGACCGGTCCCGTTTCGGCAGCGCGCTTCGCGCTGCCGATGTCATGGTTGAATTCGCGGCTGCTGATTGTCGTGGGCATCGGGCATCCTCATGAATGATGCTACAATACTACATTTCAACGAAGCCCCCGCAAGCGCGGCCGTCAGCGCATCAGCCGCTGCATCGCCCGATCCAGCCCATCCAGCGTCAGCGGGAACATCCGGCCTTCCATCGCCTGGCCGACCAGGCCGATGCTCATGGTCGAGCGCCAGTAGGGCTCCGGCACCGGATTGAGCCAGACCGCCTTGGGATAGGCATCGGTCAGGCGCTTCAGCCAGACCTCGCCGGATTCCTGGTTCCAGTCCGAAATGGCGCCGCCCGGCTGTTTCAACTCGTACGGACTCATGCTGGCGTCGCCGACGAAGATCAGCTTCCAGCTCGGGTCGTATTTATGGATCAGGTCCATGACCGGCACCGCATGAACCGGGCGGAACGAGGCGTCGCGCCACATCTCGTCGTAGGGACAATTGTGGAAATAGACCTGCTCCAGATGCTTGAACTCGGACCGGACCGCCGAGAACAGCTCCTCGCACAGGCGGACATGGTCGTCCATCGAGCCGCCGATATCGAGGCACAGCAGCACCTTCACCGCATTATGCCGCTCCGGCACCATCTTCAGATCCAGATAGCCCGCATTGCGCGCCGTGGCGCCGATCGTGCCCGCCATGTCGAGCTCGCTGGCCGCGCCCTCGCGCGCGAACCGGCGCAAACGACGGAGCGCCACCTTGATGGTGCGGGTGCCCAGTTCGACGTCGCCGGCCAGGTTCTTGAACTCGCGCCTGTCCCAGACCTTGACCGCCTTGCGATGGCGGCTTTCGTGCTGGCCGATGCGCACGCCCTCGGGATTATAGCCATAGGCGCCGAACGGCGAAGTGCCGGCCGTGCCGATCCATTTGGAGCCGCCCTGGTGCCGGCCCTGCTGTTCCTCCAGCCGCTGCTTGAGCGTCTCCATCAGCTTGTCCCAGCCGCCCAGGGCCTGGATCTGGGATTTTTCTTCTTCGCTCAGGTATTTCTCGGCGAGCTTCTTCAGCCATTCGTCGGGCAGTTCGACCGGTGCCGCCGGATCCTCGCCGGCGCCCTCGGACACCAGACCCTTGAAGCAGGCGCCGAACACCTGGTCGAACCGGTCGAGAAAGCGCTCGTCCTTCACCAGGGCGGCCCGGGCCAGATAGTAGAAGTTCTCGACCTCATATTCGGCCAGGCCGGCCTGCATCGCCGCCTGCAGCGTCAGGAACTCGCGCAGCGATACCGGGATGCCGGCCTGGCGCAGGCGCAGGAAGAAATCGATGAACATGGGGCGCCTAGCGCGGCTGCCGCCGATTGAGGAAGGCCAGCCGCTCGAACAGATGCACGTCCTGCTCGTTCTTCAGAAGCGCGCCGTGCAGCGGCGGGATCAGCTTGGCCGGGTCCTTGTCGCGCAGCACCTCGGGCGCGATATCCTCGGCCATCAGCAGCTTCAGCCAGTCGAGCAGTTCCGAAGTCGACGGCTTCTTCTTCAGGCCCTGCACGTCGCGCACGTCGTAGAACACCGTCAGCGCTTCGCGCACCAGATCCTGCTTGATGCCCGGATAATGGACCGCGACGATCGCCTCCATCGTCTCGCGATCCGGGAAGCGGATGTAGTGGAAGAAGCAGCGGCGCAGGAACGCGTCCGGCAGCTCCTTTTCATTGTTGGACGTGATGATGATGATCGGCCGGTGCCTGGCCTTGATCGTCTGGCGCGTCTCGTAGACGTAGAATTCCATCCGGTCGATCTCGAGCAGCAGATCGTTCGGAAACTCGATGTCGGCCTTGTCGATCTCGTCGATCAGCAGCACCGGGGCGACATCGGCCTCGAACGCCTCCCACAGCTTGCCCTTGACGATGTAATTGCCGATGTCCTGGACCTTGGCATCGCCCAGCTGGCTATCGCGCAGCCGCGAGACCGCGTCGTATTCATAGAGGCCCTGCTGCGCCTTGGTCGTCGATTTGACGTGCCAGGAAATCAGCCTGCGGCCGAGCGCCGTCGCGACCTCCTCGGCCAGGATGGTCTTGCCGGTGCCGGGCTCGCCCTTGATCAGCAGGGGCCGGCCGAGCGTGACCGCGGCATTGACCGCGATCTTCAGATCGTCGGTCGCGACATAGGACTGGGTGCCGGTGAATTTCATCAGGCGAGGCTTTCCATCAGGCGCAGCAGCAGCTCGGTCCGCGGCTCGAGCGACGAATACAAAAGATGCTCGTGGCTGGCATGGGCGCCGGCGCCGCACACGCCCAGACCGTCCAGGGTCGGCACGCCTTTGGCCGCGGTGAAATTGCCGTCGCTGCCGCCGCCGGTCGAAACTTCCGGCAGCTCGAAGCCCAACTCGCGCGCGATCGCCGCCGCCCGGTCGTAGAGCATTGCCACGCCATCGTCGCGCTCGTAGGCCGGGCGGTTGACCCCGCCGGTGATCTCCAGACGGATGTCCGGACCGATCGGCGTCAGGCCATGGACCTTGGCCGCGATCTCGTCGGCGCTGGCCGCATCCGGGCAACGGAAGTCGATCTCGGCCGTCGCCTTGTCCGGCACGACATTGGCGAAGCCCGGGTTGCCGGCGCTGACCACACCGACATTGACCGTGATGCCTTGGGCATAGTCGGTCAGATCTTCCAGCACCAGGATCTGGCGCGCCAGCTCGCGCATGGCGTTGCGCCCTTGCTCGTGGTTGGTACCGGCATGGGAGGCGACGCCATGGGCGGTCAGCACGAAACGTCCGACCGCCTTGCGCGCGGTGACGACGCAATTGATCAGGCCGCCGACATTGCGGCCCGGCTCCATCACCAAGGCGTATTTGGCGCGCACCGCCTCGGCCTCGATCAGGCTGCGCGAGGTGCCGCTGCCAACCTCCTCGTCCGACACGAACAGGAAGCGCACCGGCAGCGGGGTGCGCCGGCCGGTGCGGATCAGATGGCGGTAGGCGTAATAGGCCAAATAGGCGCCGCCCTTCATGTCGTAGATGCCCGGGCCGAACACTTTGTCGCCCTCGCGCGTCACCGGCCGGCGCTGGAGCGTGCCATGCTGCCAGACCGTGTCCATATGGCAGACGACCAGGATGCCCTTGTCGCCGGGATCACCCCACGGCGCCTGGAACAGCAGATGATCGCCGAAGCCGTCGCGGCCCGGCACGCGGGTGACGTCGGCATCGAGATCGGCGAATTGCCGCTCGATCAGACGCGACAGACCATCGACCGCGGCCCCGTCGGTCGACGGCGTCTCGATCTCGACCCATTCGGTAATGCCGTCGAGGATTTCCGCCGCGTCGATCCGTGGCTGGTTGGTGAGGTTGCGCCCGTCCATGCGTGTCCCGGTCCCGTTTGCACTCTAATGATGAGAGAGCTTACGGGTTTTCGTCCGACGAGGCCAATCCATCCGATCGCCGAGAAGACGACCAAGAATTCCGTATTGTAAAAATTCCTCTATAAGTTGTCACAAATTTGGTTTATCTACTTACTCATCAGATTAGCGCGGTCAACGGTGTCGACGTCAAACGTCAGCCGGTACGCCCCCAAAGCCGTGGAACAGGTTCCGCGCAGGACGCGTCACGCGTTCCGAGCCACGACTCAGCCGACGGCGCATCCGGCGACGGCGCCCTGGCTTGTCGGTGAGCAAGCACCTGCGATCGCCCCTATAAAAACTCGATAGTGGGAGCAGGACTATGAGCAATGGAACAAGCTTCGTCATTCAGGTCGGCATGCTGTCGGATCTGGTGGTCTCGAACGATCCGGCCCATAGCGGCAACGTCGTGCTGCGATGGTTGGACGGGACGGACCCGAACCAGCAATGGACGATGGAATCGGCGCCGAACGGCTTCTATCTGAAGAACGCCGGGACCGGGAGCTATTTGACCGCGACGGGCGCCGACGCACCGGTCGTGCTGGGCCCCCATGGCGATGTCTGGCAAAAGACCGGCCCGAACGACCAAACCAGCGCCATTCGCCTGACGCTCAACCCCAGCCAGAACCTCAATGCGCTGGGCGGCTCGCCCTATGTCGGCACGGCCGTCGGCACCTGGAGCTGGGGCGGCGGTGCCGGCAACGAGGTCTGGCTGATCAACACCGTCGCCGCCGTCTGGCCGCGCCCGACGCGGGCATTCTCGTTCGTCTCGGGCATGGCGGCCTATCTGCAGCTGTCGATCGACCCGAACAATCAGAGCGGTGCCCTGGTGGTCAACGACAATTACGCCTCCCAAGCACCCGCGAACTTCATCTTCACCGCGACCCAATGGTTCTCCGGCTTCTCGATCACCAACAAGCAGTCCGGTCTGCTGGCCTATGTCGGCGGCAATGGCAACGGGTCCCAATTGCTGCAGCGCGCGGCGGCCCAGATGAACACCGACGCGCTCTGGACCTATGGCGGCACCGGCACGTTCCAGGCGATCCGGCCCTGGATCAATTCGGGTCAGAACTGGAACGTGCTGGGCAATCCGCATCCGATCCCGAAGGGACCGCTGGCAATGGGAACCTGGAGCTGGGGTGGCGGCCAGGTCAACGAGGTCTGGCAGACCGCGGCACCCAGCCTGCAAGCCAAGGCGACCAGCGAACTGTGGCATGGCGGCCTGAGCAGCCTCGAGCCGGCATTGGCAGAGGAGGCGCTGCCGGCTGCAACCGTGGCGGACATCTGGGAGCGGGCTGGCGGCACCACCGGCGACACGACCCGGTCAAACGGTCACCATTGACCGCCTGACGCAGCAGCGAGCGGGGGCGGGGCGGGAGCGCCGCCCCCGTCTTTTTCCTCTGAGCGCGGGCGACAAACCCGCGCTTGTGATCGCCGATTATCATGTAAGATGGCCTCAGTAAGCGCACTAGAGGCCAAGCGATGACGGACAAAGTTTCGGACGGTGACGGCCAGCAGAAGCCACCGCATTTCAATCCCGGCCCCTGGATGGGCACGAAGGGGCCGACCCGGCTGAGGGCGTCGCGCAAAGCGGCGGTACCGCCGCCGCGCCCGAACGATCTGGTCACCGCGGCCGGCCATCTGGTGGTCCCGGACTTTTTCGCTGGCGCGCCGGCCATGCGCGCGGCGATCGACGCCCATTTCGGCGACCCGGGCGCCCATGGGCCCGACACGCACCAGATCTGGAACTATTGGCACGTGCCGGATATGTACACCTACCTGCGCACCCTGCCGCGCAAGGTGATCCCGGCCGAGTTGATGACCAGCTTCTGGAATCACCTGGCCGGTTGGACGCGGGCCAATCTGAATTGCGTGCCGTCGGACGCCTACCTGTCGCTCTATGTCGACGGCTGCCGGCAGGAACTGCATAACGACGCGCTCAACGGCCATTACGGCTATGTCTTCTCGTTGACGCGCTGGCGCGAGCGGCGCTTTTCCGGCGGCGAGACCGTGATCCTGAAGCCCGGCTCGCTCGGCCAGTCGATGGCCGGCGGTGCCGCCATGGCCGGCTCGTCCTTCTATGACCTGGTCCCGGCCGATTTCAATCAGTTGCTGATTTTCGACGACCGCCTGCCCCATGCGGTGCGCCAGGTGAACGGGCTGATGGATCCGCTCGAAGGCCGGTTGGTGATCCATGGCCATCTGAAGCGGATGGAATAAGACGGCGGTTCGGCCGGTCCCTTCACATGAGACCTCTTCCGGGAGACAGCCCATGACCCCGAACCTAAGACTGCTGCTGCCCGTCGCGGCCAGCCTCGTCCTGCTCGGCCTCGACACGCAGGCGACGCTGGCGCAATCCGAAGCGCCGGCCCCGGCGGCGAAGCCCGCACGGCATTGCTTTTCCTTGAGCCGCTGGCGCGGCGGCTGGCGTGCGCCGAGCAAGGACGTGCTCTATCTGGGCGTCGACATCAACGACGTCTATCGCCTGGACCTGAACGGCGGCTCGTCCGAGCTGCTGCGGGCCGACGTCCATCTGGTCAATATCGCCCGCGGCGGCGACACCGTCTGCGCGCCGATCGATCTGGATCTGTCCGTCTCCGACGACCACGGCTTTCGCACCCCGCTGTTCGTGAAATCGATCACCAAGCTGACCCCCGAGGAAGTGGCGGCGTTGCCGGCGAAGCAGCGCCCGTAATTCCGCGCTTGCGCTCCGCCGCATCGCCCCGGATTCTTTCCACGGAAGATAAATCCGGGGAGCCCACCTGATGACCAGCCTCAGCGACCGCAGTGCCGTCGACCTTCGCCGCCTGATCGGCACCAAGGAGATCTCGCCCGTCGAACTGCTGGACGATTGCCTGGCGCGGATCGAAGCGGTCAACCCGACCGTGAACGCGGTCGTGGCGCTGGATATCGACGGCGCCCGGACCGCCGCCCGCGAGGCCGAGCGGCAGGTGCTGCGCGGCGAGCCGCTGGGCCCCCTGCACGGCCTGCCGGTCGGCATCAAGGATCTGAGCGAGACCAAGGGTCTGCGCTCGACCTGGGGCTCGCTGATCTTCAAGGACCATATTCCGACCCGCGACGAGAGCACGGTCGCGGCCGTGCGCGCGGCCGGCGGCATCATCTTCGCCAAGACCAACACCCCGGAATTCGGCGCCGGCGCCAACACGCGCAACGCCGTCTATGGCGCCACCGGCAACCCGTTCGCGCCGAAGCTGACGCCCGCCGGATCGTCGGGCGGCTCGGCCGCGGCGCTGGCGGCCGGCATGATGCCGCTCGCCACCGGGTCGGACATGGGCGGCAGCCTGCGCACGCCGGCGGCCTATTGCGGCATCGTGGGATTTCGCCCGTCGCCCGGCTTGATCCCGTCCGACCGGCGGCTGCTCGGCTATTCGCCCTTATCGGTCGATGGACCGATGGGACGCAGCGTCGCGGACGCCGCCCTGCTGCTGTCGGCGATCGCGCGCGAGGACGGCACCGATCCGCTGTCCTACCCCAGCAACCCGCGCGATTTCTCGCCCCTGCCCGAGGTCGATCTGGCCGGGCTGAAGATCGCCGTGTCGGAGGATTTGGGTTTCGCCCTGGTCGACGATGACATCCGGGCGATCTTCCACGAGCGCTGTGGGCTGTTCGCCGATCTGTTCCAAAGCTCGATCGAGCGCGACCCGCAACTGGGCGACGCCGACCGGACCTTCGCCGTGCTGCGCGCGGAAGGCTTCGAGGCCGGCCAACGCGCCATGGCGGAGCAGCACCGCGAGTTGCTGCAATTGCCGGTCAGGGCCAATCTGGAACAGGCCCAGGGCTTCAGCCTGGCGGATCATGCCAAGGCCCATGTCGAGCAGACCCGGCTGTATCGCCGGTTCCAGGCCCTGTTCCAAGAGGTCGATCTGCTGATCTGTCCGACCGCCGCGGTCAGCCCGTTCCCCCATGCCGAATGGCATCCGACCGAGATCAACGGCAGGAAGCTCGACCATTATTTCCACTGGATCGCGCTGACCTACGGACTGACCCTGACCGGCCATCCGATCGTGGCCCTGCCGTGCGGCGTCGATCACAAAGGGTTGCCGTTCGGCATCCAGATCGTGGGCAAGCGACGCGGCGATGCTCAGGTGCTGGCGGCGGCACTGGCGCTCGAGCGCGCCTTCGCGACCCGGCCGAAGCTGGCCCGACCAAAACCGGATCTGGCCGCCTTGGGACTCGCCCCGTGAGCCATCCGAACGAATTCCTGATCGGCGTGCCGGGCGGCCGGGCGCTGCTCGACACGCCGGCCCTGCTGATCGAACGGCCGGCGCTGCTGCGCAACATCGCCCGCATGGCCGAACTGGCCACGACGCGCAAAATCGGCCTGCGCCCGCATAGCAAGACCCATAAGTCGGTCGAAATCGCCCGGCTGCAGATCGCGGCCGGCGCGCAGGGCGTGTGCTGCGTGACGCTCGGCGAGGCCGAGATCATGGTCGGCGCCGGCATTCCGGGCGTGCTGATCACCTCGCCCGCCGTGACGCCCAGCAAGATCGCCCGGCTGATGGTGCTGGCGGCCCAGGCCGGCCCCGGCGGCGTGATGGTCGTGGTCGACCACCCGCGCAACATCGCGGAACTGGACCTGGCCGCGGCGGCGCTCGACCACCCCCTGGACGTGCTGGTCGATTACGGCGCCGGCTATAACCGCACCGGCGCCGCGAGCCATGCCGAACTGCTGGGCCTGGCGCTGCTGGTCGGCGATGCGCCGAACCTGAGGCTGCGCGGCCTGCAATCCTATGCCGGCAATCTGCAGCATATTCCCGAACGCGCCCGGCGCGTCGCGGCGGCGGCCGAGTTGCGCCAGACCATCGCCCATCTGGTCGAGGCTGCCCATGGCCAGGGCACCCCGTTCGAGATCGTGACCGGTGCCGGCACCGGGACGCATGATCTGGACCCGGACGGGCACATCTTCACCGAGCTGCAGGCCGGATCCTACGTGTTCATGGATGTGGATTACCGCAACGCGCTGGCCGACGGCCTGAACGGGTCGCCGTTCGAGATGGCGCTGCTGGTGCAGACCGCCGTCGTCAGTGTCAATGGACCGGGCTGGGTCACGACCGACGGCGGCATCAAATGCTTCGCGACCGATGGGCCGCTGCCCGAAGTGGCCTCCGGCGCCGATCCGGCCAGCCGCTACCAGCTGTTCGGCGACGAGCACGGCAAGCTGTTCCCGATCGGCCCTCGGCCGACCCTGGGCGCCCGCATCGAACTGGTGACACCGCATTGCGACCCGACGGTCAATCTGCACGACGTCTTCCATGTCATGGAGGGCGACATGCTGGTCGCGATCTGGCCGGTGGATGGCCGCGGAAAAAAGTAAAGCCGCCCGCCGTTCGCGGGTCTCCTACCTCACCCGCGCGACGTGCGGGCGCAAGATCAGCCCTCCAGCCCCACCAGACTTCTGGCGAACGAATTCGCTTCGAACGGGCGCAGGTCTTCCGCCGTTTCGCCGACGCCGATCGCGTGGACCGGGATGCCGTAGCGTTCGGCCAGGCTGACCAGCACGCCGCCGCGCGCGGTGCCGTCGAGCTTGGTCATGACGATGCCGGTCACGCCGACCAGCTCGCGGAAGATCTCGGCCTGGGCATGGGCGTTCTGGCCGACCGTCGCATCCAGCACCAGCAGCACGCTGTGCGGTGCCGCGGCATCGCCCTTCTTCAAGACGCGCACGACCTTCTGCAACTCGGCCATCAGGTCGGTGCGGTTCTGCAGCCGGCCCGCCGTGTCGATCAGCAGCACGTCGGCACCCTCGGCCTTGGCGGCATAATAGGCGTCGAGCGCCAATCCCGCGGCGTCGGCGCCGGTCGGCCGGGTCGTGATCGGACAGCCGGTCCGGTCGGCCCAGATCTTCAGCTGTTCGACCGCGGCCGCGCGGAACGTGTCGCCGGCGGCCAGATGCACCGCCATGCCGGCATCGCGATACTGCTTGGCGAGCTTGCCGATGGTGGTGGTCTTGCCGCTGCCGTTGACGCCGACGACCAGGATGACATGCGGCTTCAGCGCGCGATCGATCTTGAGCGGCTTGGCGATCGGTTCGATCAGCTCGACGATGACCTCGGCCAACGACGCGCGGACTTCTTCCGGCGTCACTTCCTGGCCAAAGCGCGTCTTGCGCAGGCGTCCGGTCACCTCGGTCGCGATCGGCATGCCCATGTCGGCCTGGATCAGCAAGTCTTCGAGCTCGTCCAGCGTCTCGTCGTCGAGCCGCCGCCGGGTGAAGATGCCGGTGATGCCCTCGCCGAGCTTGGCCGAAGACCGGCCCAGGCCCCGCTTCAGCCGTTGCAGCCAACCGCCGCCTTCGCTCACTCGACCTCTCCCACCAACTGATCTCCCACGACCGCAGTCACCCGCGCCCGGAACAAGGCGCCGACCGCGACCGGCCGGTCCGGCCTGAGCGGCGCGTAATGCGCGGTATGGCCGATCCCGCCCCGTTCCATCAAGACCTCCGCGACGGTCCCGACCTGGGCGGCGAGAAATTCCTGACTCACCGCCACGCCCCTGGCCCTGAGCCGCGCCGCGCGATCCTTGATCTGATCGCCCGGCACCGGCGGCATGCGCGCGGCCGGGGTTTCCTCGCGCGCGCTATAAGGAAACACATGCAGATGGGTCAGCCCGGCCTCATCGACCAGATCGAGCGTGCGCCGGAACGCCGCCTCCGTCTCGGTCGGGAATCCCGCGATCAGATCGGCGCCCAGCGCCACATCCGGTCGCAACGAGCGGGCCCGCGCGGCGACCGCCAGCACGTTGGCCCGGCTGTGGCGCCGCTTCATGCGCTTCAGGATCAGATCGTCGCCGGCCTGGACCGACAGGTGCAGATGCGGCATCAGCCGCGGCTCCTCGGCGATCAGGCGCCAGAGTTCCTCATCGATCTCGACCGGGTCGAGCGACGACAGGCGCAGGCGCGGCAGATCCGGCACCAGCGCCAGCAGCCGGCGCGTCATCTGGCCCAGCGACGGCTTGCCCGGCAGATCGGCGCCATAGGCGGTGAGATCGACGCCGGTCAGCACCAGCTCGCGATAGCCCGCCTCGACCAGCCGGCGCGCCTGGGTGACGATCTCGCCGATCGCGGTCGAGCGGTTGGGCCCGCGCGCCAGCGGGATGATGCAGAAGGTGCAGCGATGGTCGCAGCCCTGCTGCACCTGCAGAAACGCGCGGGCATGACCGTCGAAGCCGTCGATCAGATGGCTCGCGGTTTCGGCCACGGCCTGGATGTCGCCGACCAGCAAGGGCGCGGCATCCGGCGCCCAGCCGGCCGCCGTCAGCTTCTCGCCATTGCCCAGCACGCGCGCGACCTCGGGCATGGCGGCGAAGCGGTCGGGGTGCAGCTGGGCGGCACAGCCGGTGACGATGATCTGGGCGCCGGGCCGGCGCCGATGGGCGCGGCGGATCGCCTGGCGCGCCTGACGCTCGGCCTCGCCGGTCACGGCGCAGGTATTGACGATGATCGCGTCTTCGACTCCGGCCTCGCCGGCCAGGCGGCGCATGACCTCGGACTCGTAGATGTTGAGCCTGCAACCGAAGGTCAGAAGTTCCAGGCCTGCCATCGGGTTGGGATCAGACCGCGCCGGCGAACAGCGACGGGTCGAGCGTGCCGGTGAAGCTGGTTGCGACCGGTCCGGTCATCAGGACGTGCTCATCCGCGCGCCATTCGATGGTCAGGCGACCATGCTTGACCAGAATTTCCGCCATGCGGCCGGTCAGGCCGCGCCGGGCCGCCGCCACCAGGGTGGCACAGGCGCCGCTGCCGCAGGCGAGCGTCAGGCCGGCGCCGCGCTCCCAGACCTGCAGCCGGATGCGCTCGGGCGTGAGGATCTGGGCAAAACCGATATTGGCGCGCGCCGGGAAGATCGCATGATGTTCCAGAATCGGCCCGAGCCGCGCCATGTCGATGGCATTCAGATCGGGTACGAAGAAAGTCGCATGCGGATTGCCCATCGAGCAGCAGGTGGCATCCCCCAACCCGTCGAGGCCGATCGGCACGGCCAGCGTGTCCATCGCCTGGGCCAGCGGCACATCCTGCCAATCGAGCCGGGCCGGCCCCATATCGACCGTGATCTCGATGCCGGTGCGATGGGCCGGCAGCAGGCCCGAAATGGTCTCGACCACGATCCGGTCGCGCCCGTTCTCGGCCAGCAGCTTGGACACGACGCAGCGCGTGGCGTTGCCGCAGGCGCCAGCCTCGCTGCCGTCGGCATTGAGGATGCGCATGAACACGTCGGCCTCCGCCGATTGCGGCGGCTCCAGCACGATCAGCTGGTCGAAGCCGACGCCGGTATGGCGGTCGCCGATCGCCTGTGCCGCCGCGGCCGAGACGCGGATCGGGCGCACGCGTCCGTCGATCACGACGAAGTCGTTGCCCAGGCCATGCATCTTGGCGAACGGTACGGTTTCCATCGTCTTCATATAGGGTGCCGGTCGATCCGCTGTCCACCCACGCGGGCGCGGAGCGGCCTCGATCCTAAAGCTTATGCTGCTTGTCGAACGCGGCCTTCTGCTCCGGCTTGGCCTCGGGCTGATGCTTCGCCTTCCATTCGTCATAGGGCATGCCATAGACGATCTCGCGCGCCGCCGGATCCGGAATGGTGATGCCCTGTCCCGCCGCCGCCTCGCGATACCAGCGCGACAGGCAGTTGCGGCAGAAGCCCGCCAAATTCATCAGATCGATGTTCTGCACGTCGGTGCGCTCCTGCAGATGCGCCACCAGCCGGCGGAACGTCGCCGCCTCCAGTTCGGTCTTCATCTTGTCGTCCATGATTCTTCTAAGCCCTCAAACGCCGGGCGCCCGCATCCGCGGGCTTGGCTCGCTTCGCGGGGCCTCAATGGCCCTGTCGATAGATATGGTGACGTTGCACAGAAGTTTCAGAGCGACCCGCCGATCGTCGCCCCGCCATCCACCACGATCGTCTCGCCCGTGACGAAATACCCTGCCTTCGATGCCAGGAAGACAGCCGCCCCGGCGATGTCGCGCGGATCGCCGATGCGGCCCAGGGGCGAGGCGTCGAGCACGTTCTTCAGCGTCGTCGGATCGTCCCACAAGGCCTTGGCGAAGTCGGTCTTGACCAGGCCGGGCGCGATCGTGTTGACGCGCACGCCCTGCTTGCCCCATTCGAGCGCCAGGTTGCGCGCCAGATGCATGTCGGCCGCCTTGGACACGCCATAGGCGCCGATCATGGCCGAGCCGCGCAGCCCGGCGATCGAGCTCAAAAAGATGATCGAGCCGTCGCCGCGCGCCGCCATGGCCGGGCCGACCATCTGGCAGAGCCACAGGTTGGAGCGAACATTGGCATTCATGATCCGGTCCCAGCCCTCGTCGGCGATGCCGGAGATCGGGCCGTAATAGGGATTGACCGCGGCATTGCACACCAGGATGTCGATCGCCCCATGGGCCGCGACCGTGCCGTCGACCAGGGCCTGCAATTGTGCCTTGTCGTTGATGTTGGCGCCGAGTGCGATCGCCGTGCCGCCCTCGGCCTGGATTTCGGTCACGACCGCATGGCAGGCGTCGATCTTGCGGCTGGAGACGGTGACGCGCGCGCCGTGCCGGGCGAGCTCGAGAGCGATGGCGCGGCCAATGCCGCGCGACGAGCCGGTCACGAGCGCGGTCTTGCCGCTGAGGTCGAACAGCGAGGGGATGGTCATGGCGGTTTCCTCGATAGTTTTTTTTGATTAGCAATCGATCGTTTGTTTGCTTTGTGATGCTAGAACGTCGCCTTCCGGTTTGACAGGAGGTTCAGCGCCCCCGATCATCCGGGCAACGAACAAGCGTCGAGGGAGGATAACCGGCCATGGCCGAGGGTATCGAGCGCAAAATCCAGCGCGTCGCCTGTATCGGCGGCGGCACCATCGGATCGAGCTGGGCCGCCTATTTCCTGGCACAGGGGCTGGATGTCACCCTGTCGGATCCGGCGCCCGACGGCGAGGCGGTCGCAAGGCAGATCATCGACGGCGCCTGGAGCACGCTGGAACGGTTGGGTCTGGCGCCCGGCGCCGCGCGCAGCCGGTTCCGCTTCGCGGCCGACCCGATCGCGGCGCTCGATGGGGCCGATTTCGTCCAGGAGAGCGCGCCGGAGCGTTACGAGATCAAGCTCGACCTGCTGCGGCGCCTGTCGGCCGTGCTGCCGCGCGAGATCATCATCGCGTCGTCGTCGTCCGGCTTGCTGATCAGCCGGTTGCAGGAGGTTTGTACCTTCCCCGAGCGCTGCGTGATCGGCCATCCGTTCAACCCGCCCCATATCGTGCCGCTGGTCGAAGTGGTCGGCGGCACCCAGACCGAACGCTGGGCGGTCGACGCGGCGATGGCGTTCTACCAGGCGATCGGCAAGCATCCGATCGAGATCCGCAAGGAAGTGCCGGGCCATCTGGCCAACCGGCTGCAGGCGGCGCTGTGGCGCGAGGCCGTGCACCTGGTCGCAGAGGGCGTCGCGACCGTGGCCGACGTGGATGCCGCGATCAGCGAGGGGCCGGGCTTGCGCTGGGCGCTGATGGGACCCCATCTGACCTTCCATCTGGCGGGCGGCGCCGGCGGCATGACCCATTACATGGATCACCTGGCGCCGGCGATCTCCGGCTGGTGGCCCGACCTGGGCAACCCGGTGCTGACCCCCGAGTTGCAGCAGCGGATCATCGACGGCATCGCCGACGAGGCCGACGGCCGCACGGTCGAGGACCTGGCCCGGCGCCGCGACGAATTCCTGATCCGGGTGCTGGAAGCCCGCCGCGCCACCGACGACACAATCAAGAAATCCTAGGAGCTCCCATGCGCAGTCTGATTTTCAATCGCTTCGGCGATCCGTCCGAAGTGCTGACGCTGGAAGAGGTGCCGACGCCCGAGCCCGGTCCGGGCGAAGTGCGCGTTCGCCTGGGCGCCCGCTCGATCAACCCGTCCGACGTGCTGACCGTGCGCGGCCAATACGGCCGCCGCCCGAAGCTGCCGGCGACGCCGGGCTATGAATCCGCCGGCACGATCGATGCGGTCGGACCCGGCGTCAGCGACTGGAAGGTCGGCCAGCGAGTCATTCCGCTCGGCGTCGAAGGCACCTGGCAGGAATCGGTCATTGCCTCGGAAAAGGCGCTGATGCCGACGCCCGAAGGCCTGCCCGACAAGATCGCCTGCCAGATGTTGGCCAATCCGCTGACCGCCCAGTTGCTGCTGTTCGATCTGCTCGATGCCAAGGCCGGCGACTGGGTCGTCCAGACCGCCGCCGGCTCGACGCTCGGCCAGTTGATGATCCAACTGGCCAAGCTGAACGGCATCAACCTGATCAACGTCATCCGCAGTCGCCGGGGCGTGGACGCTCTGAAGGCGGCCGGCGCCGAGCATATCGTCGTGACCGAGGACGAGGATCTGACGGCGCGCTTCACCGAGATCGCCGGCAAGACCCCGATCACCAAGGCTGTCGACGCCGTCGCCGGCGAGACCGGTGCCCGGCTGGCCAACGCGCTGGGCTTCGGCGCCACCCTGGTCGTCTATGGCGCCCTGTCGATGCAACCGATGCCGCTCGACGCCGGCCGGCTGATCTTCCGCGGCCTGACGGTCAAGGGCTTCTGGCTGACCGACTGGTTCCGGACCGCCACCAAGGAGACCCGCGACAAGAACCTGGGCGAGATCGCCAAGTTGCTGGCGAGCGGCCAGCTGGTTCCGCCGGTCGAGGCCGAATACGACCTGGCCGACGTGCATGCCGCGATCGTCCATTCGGAACGGCCGGGACGCACGGGCAAGATCGTCCTGATCGGCTAAACCGGGCTTAGGGAGCGACCGGCGGGAACACCAGCCGCACGGTCGTGCCCTTGCCGGGCACGCTGTCGATCGCGAAGCTGCCGCCGTGCAGTTCCATCAGCCGGATGACGATCGACAGACCCAGGCCGGAGCCGGCGCCCTCACGCCGCGCCGTCATCACGCCCAGCTTACCGAACGGCTCCAGCGCGCCACGGAGCGCATCGTCGGTCATGCCGATGCCGCTGTCGGCGACCTCGACCATGGCGCCGCCGGCGGGGGCCGGCTGGATGCGCACGCTGATCCGGCCCTCGGCCGGCGTGAACTTGACGGCGTTCGACAGCAGATTCAGCAGGATCTGGCGAAAGGCCAGATCGTCGGCCTCGATCTCGACCGCGGGATCGACCGTCACGACGACGTCGAGGAGCTTCTCGCCAATCTCGGTCTTGATCAGCCGCAGGCAGGCGTGGGTCAGGTCGGCGCCATCGAGCCGGATCGGCTCGATCTCGCGCTTGCCGGCCTCGATCTTGGACAGGTCGAGGATATTGTTGATCATGCTCAGCAGCAGATGGCCGCTGCGATGGATGTCGTCGATATAGCCCAGATAGCGCGGATGATCGAGCGGGCCGAATGCCTCGGACAGGATCGTATCGGAAAAGCCGATGATCGCGTTCAACGGCGTGCGCAGATCGTGGCTCATCGCGGCCAGGAATAGCGATTTCACCCGGCTCGCCTGCTCCGCCTGGTCGCGCGCGACCGCCAGTTCGCGGGCGATGCACCGGTTGCTCTCGATTTCGGCTTCGAGTTCGTCGTTGATCCGGGTCAGATCCGCCGTCCGGGCCGAGACCCGCGTTTCCAGCTCGACATTGAACCGCGCGAGCGCCGTCTCGGCCTCGGCCCGCGTGCGCAATTGTTCCTGGAGATGGAGGTTGACCTGCTCCAGCTGGGCCGGGCTGGCCGCTGCCAGCAGGCGCGGCATCATCGGCCACAGCGTGACGGCCGTCGCAAGCGAGACCAGCGCCGTCGCGGCCTTGATCAGGCCGTCCAGCACATAGATCGGAACCCAATAGGTCACGACCTCGATCACGTGGCTGAGCCCGCACAACAGGATGAAGGCCGAGAACAGCAGGAAGGTCGAGGGCAGCGTCAGGTCGCGGCGCCGGACGACCAGGAAGATCAGAAATGTCGGAATCGAAAAATAGGCGAGCGCGATGCCGAGATCGGAAATGACGTTGAGAGCGATGATGTCGTCATCGCCGGTCAGGCAAAATCCGTGTGGCAGGAAACCATTGGTCGACAACAGCCAGGTAAAGACCTGCGAGAGCATTTTTGCCCCTCCGCGACGGCATGCGTTGGCCTGTTCGAAGCCTTTCGCCCTCGCGGCTCCGGGATCGAGCGATGACCCCATCCCGGTTCGAGACCGTCATGCCCCCTGAAAATTCAGCAGACGGCGTGACTGTAGATCGCGTGCAACGTGAAGTTCAATCCACATCTCCTTCGGAGCGTGTGGCGCATCGATCTCAGGTCGGTTTGCATTCCTGCAGCGGCTCCGGCGGCCGGGTCCAGACCTGGCTTTTGCCGAGCCAGGGCACGCCGATGAAGCCGCGCACGCGCAACGTGCCGTCGTCCTGCAGCACCATGCGCGATTTGTAGGTGTCGCCGTCCTCGGGATTGTAGATCCAGCCGTCTTCCCACTCGCCCTGGTCGGTATGGTTGAAGCCACCGAGCATGGGCAATTGGCAGATGGTCCGCGTCTTCAGCGTGGCGTCGGGGTTCTTCGCATCGACCTTCTGCTTGCCGGCCGGATCGAGCGGCTCGCGCAGCCAGGCGACCTTGCCGCACAGCTGCTGGCCGCAGGGCTCGATCAGGATGCCGCCCCGCTTGGTCTCGTCGTACCACCAGCCGGTGATATCGTCGCCGGCGGCCCGCGCCGGTGCCGCCAGCAGAGGCGTGGCGGCACCGATGGCCAGCAGAACACCCAGGATCAGTTTGCGAATCGTCGCCTCCTTCAGCTTAAGCCTTCGGCCGCCGGGCGGCCTGTTCCTTGGTTTCAAGCCGGGCGATGGTGCGCAGATGCACCTCGTCCGGGCCGTCGATGATCTGCAGCGCCCGGCCCCAGGTCCACAAGGCCGGCAGCGGCGTATCCGGCGTCAGACCGGCCGCGCCGAAGGTCTGGATCGCCCGGTTGCAGATCGCCGTCTGAATCCGCGGCACGATGACCTTGATGAGGCCGACCTCCTTGCGGGCACCCTTGGTGCCATGCTTGTCGATCAGCCAGGCCGCCTTCAGCACCAGCAATCGCGCCTGTTCGATTTCCAATCGGGACAACGCGATCCATTCGGCGACCGTTCCATGGTCCTGCAACAGTTGGCCGAAGGTCCGGCGCCGGCCGGCGCGCTCGACCATCAGCTCGAGCGCCAGCTCGCACTGGCCGAGCGAGCGCATGCAATGATGGATGCGTCCGGGCCCGAGCCGGGCCTGGGCGATGGCGAAGCCCTCGCCTTCCTGATGCACCAGATTGGCGACCGGCACCCGGACGCCGGTGAAACGCATCTCGCAATGCCCCTCCGGCGCCAGGTGATGCATCACGGTCGGGTTGCGCACGACCTCGACGCCCGGCGTGTCCATCGGCACCAGCACCATGGAATGCCGGCGATGGCTTTCCGGCCGTTCCGGGTTCGACAGGCCCAGCAGGATCAGGATCCTGCAGCGCGGGTCGGCGGCATTGGTGATGAACCATTTGCGCCCGTCGATGACGTATTCGCCGCCCTCGCGCCGGATGGTGGTGCGCACATTGGTCGCATCCGACGAGGCGACATCCGGCTCGGTCATGGCGAAGGCCGAGCGGATCTTGCCGTCGAGCAGCGGCACCAGCCACTCTGCCTTCTGCTCGGGCGTGCCGAACATATGCAGCACTTCCATGTTGCCGGTGTCGGGCGCGTTGCAGTTGAACACCTCCGACGCCCACATATAGCGGCCCATGATCTCGGCGCAGGGCGCGTAATCCAGATTCGACAGGCGCGTGCCCGGCTCGTCGTCCTTCAGATGCGGCAGGAACAGGTTCCACAGCCCGGCGGCGCGCGCCTTGGCCTTCAGATCCTCGATGAACGGCGGCGGGAAGATACCGTCCTGCTCGACGATCTTGGTCCATTCGGCATCGCGGGGCGCGACATGCTCGGCCATGAAGGCCCGGAGCCGCGCCTGGATCGCCTGCGAGGTCTCGGAATGCTCGAAATCCATTTATCGTCTCCTTAGGAAACCAGGGACCAGGCCTTGTCGGACAGCACCTGCCCCATGGCGCCGACCCGTTCGGCGTCGGGGCTCGACGCATTGCCCTGCCGGGCGCGGGCCAGCACGCCCTCGGCGATGACCGCCAGGCGGAACATGGCGAAAGCCATATGGAACGGCGTCAGCCCTTCGGTCCGGCCGGCCAGGGCACAATAGTCGGCGGCATGCTCGTCCAGGCTCGGGATGCCCGCGGCCGCCAGATCGATCCCGGCAATGCCGCCCATGACGGCGGGCGGCATGTGGTAGGCGATGCAGTTGAAGGCGAGATCGGCCAGCGGATGGCCGAGCGTCGACAGCTCCCAATCCAGGATCGCGATCACCCGCGGCTCGGTCGGGTGGAACATCAGATTGTCGAACTTGAAATCGCCATGCGAGATCGCCGCCGCATCACCCGGTGGGATATGGTCGGGCAGCCAGGCGCAGAGCGCGTCGATCGACGGATTCTCGCGCACCTTGGAATGGGCCCACTGGTCGGTCCAGCGGCCGATCTGGCGCGCATAGTAATTGCCGGGCTTGCCGAAATCGGTCAGGCCCAGCGCGGCCCAATCGACCTGGTGCAGCCGCACCAGCGCCTCGGCCATGGCATGGTAATAGGTCCGCCGCTCGGCCGCCGGCACCTCGGGCAGGCCGGCCGAGCGGAACACCCGGCCGACCAGCCGCTCCATGACATAGAACGGCGTGCCGATCACCGTCGCATCGGTCGCGTAATGCAGCATGCGCGGCACCGGGACCCCGGTGCGCGACAGCGCGTCCATGATGCGATATTCGCGATCGATCGCATGGGCCGACTTCAACAGCGCCCCCGGCGGCTGCTTGCGCAGGATATATTCGCCGGCTTGAGTGACGAGCAGATAGGTCGGGTTCGACTGCCCGACCGACATCTGCCGGATCTCCAGGATCGGCCCGGTCGCCAGCACCTTGTCGAGATAGGCGCCGAGTTCGGCCTCGGGCAGCCGATGCGCCGCGCGCACCTCGGTCGTCTCGGTCTCGCCCGCCGGGCCTGCCGCTGATGTCATGTCGCCTCCCCTTCGCTGCTCACGAAACAGCCGTTTGTTCTCGCGGATTCCCGGGCGACGATGGCGGATCGGGGCGGGGTTGTCCATTCAACACGATGCCGGCCCATCGGATATGTTTATGTTTTGTTCTTGATCGAATCCGAAACATCCGGCAGAAAAAACCCATCGTTCGAATTGCGCCCGCCCGGCTTCCGCCGCGGCGGGCTTTTCGTTTCCGGTCCCTCCCCCCCAAGGACTCTCCATGCCTTCCACCGCACGCCCCGCGCCGGCGGGCCTGCTGACGCGCGTCGTCGGCGGCCTGCGCCAGGCCTGGTTCGGACCCTCGCAGCCCTTGGCGCCCGAAGCGCCGCCGGACACGGCCGGCCGGCAGTT
>Ga0302313_10000370_pt1 | contig 40819 bp, 40 predicted proteins | sample III_Palsa_N2_2_FD_200454 | JGI IMG/M metagenome (GOLD analysis project Ga0302313, IMG submission 200454) | Peat permafrost microbial communities from Stordalen Mire near Abisko, Sweden - III_Palsa_N2_2 | ecosystem: Environmental > Terrestrial > Soil > Palsa > Peat permafrost | place: Sweden...
CCTTGGCGTTCTCGACGATGTTCACCCAGGGGAACGGCGAAGACGTCCGCCGGGCCATCGACGAGGGGTTGAGATTGGCCGAAGCCCTGGGCGACCGGCGACGGGAGCTGAACCTCCTGGCCGGGCTGCACATCTTCCTGACCCGCATCAGCGACTTCCGGGGTGCGGTAACGGTCGCCGAACGCAGCATCGCGACCGCTCGGGAGATCGGCACCCCCGGCGCCATCGCCACGGCGGAGTGGATGCTTGGCGTCGCTCATCATCTGCGTGGAGACCAAGCGCTTGGTCGACGCCACTGCGAGGCCGGCCTGGCGCTGGCCGGCGTTGCGGATGGGGCGGAAGTTCACTTCTTCGGCTACGACCACAGGATCCGGGCGCTGATCGCCCTCGCGCGCGCGCTGTGGCTCAGCGGGTTTCCGGACCGGGCCGCGAAGATCGCGCGACAGGCGATCGACGAGGCGGTCAAGCGCGACCACCCGATCAATCTGTCCATGGCCATGATCTACACATCCACGGTGTCGCTCTGGCGCGGCGACCTGGATGAGGCGGAACACCGGATTGAGCGCCTGGTCGCGCACGCCGCGCGAAATTCGCTCGGGCCCTATCGGGCTGTCGGCTTGGCCCTGACGGGGGAGTTGGCCATTGCGCGCGGCAGCGCGGCCTCAGGGATCCAGCTCCTGCGGCGCGCCCTTGGGCTGTTGGACGCAGAGCAATATTACGTTCTCTCGATCGCCTTTCACCGGGCGCTGGCCGAGGGTCTGCTCCAGACCGGCGAGATTGACGAGGCGGCTGTGGTGATCGATGCGGCTTTGGCGCGGAGCGAGGCGCTTGATGAGCTTTCCAGCTTGGCGGAACTCCTGAGAGTTCGCGGAGAGGTTTGGCTCAGAGCGACGCCGCCAGACCCCGACGCCGCGGATAGCGCGTTCCAGCGCTCCCGAGAGCAGGCCAAGACCCAGTCGGCCTTGAGCCTCGAACTGCGATCAACGGCGGCACGAGCGCAGCTCTGGTCCAGTCAGGGCCGATCAGCCGAGGCCGCCGATCTGCTGGAGGGCGTCTACCGACAGTTCACGGAAGGTCACGAAACGGTGGATCTACAAAACGCCGGCCAGCTGCTGGCGACGCTTAAGCGCCGGTCGGCAAGTCCTGAAACGAGCGCTAGAAGCCTCTGATCGGGCGCCGCGAATTACGCCGTTTAACACGGGATAACATGCTCCCCCTCCCCCCCTCATGCAGGCTCTCCTCAGCGCTGAGGGAGGAAGAGCCGTGGGAGGCACAGCATTTGCCGAGGTTACGCCATTCCGTGTGGATGAGTCAGCGCTGCTCGGACGCATTCGCGCGCGCGACATCGGCACGCTGAAGGAGATTTACTTCCACTATCACGGCCGTCTGAGCCACTTCCTGCTGATCCTCACGCGAATGCCGCATGGGATCGACGATCTGATCGACGACGCCATGATGGAGGTTTGGGAAAGGCCCCGCGGCTGCCCGCGCGGAGGCGACCTGACGACATGGATTTTCGGCATCGCCTATCGCAACGCGACGGCGATGATGCACACCGAGGGGCACAGTAGCGAAGTCAGCCAGGCCGAACAGATCAGCGATCTCGCGCTGACTGGAGAACGCCGTGCTGCGGACCCAAGCGACGAAACGCTGCTCATTGAAGCCACCGCGGATCTTTCTCCCGTCCATCGGGCGGTGGTCGAATGCATCTACCACCAACGCATGCACTATCTCGAGATCGCCGAAATACTGGGATGCTCGGCCAACACCGTAATGACGTTGGCGCGGGAAGCCCGGCAGGGTCTGAAGCGCTGCACCGCTTTACTTCCAGAGGACACTGGCGACCGAGCCGAGTCCTACTGCGATCAGACCGTGGCTCTTCCGTCGATGGAAGGGGCTCGTGGATCCTCGTTAGAGGGGCCTTCCACGTGATTTGGCTCGTCCGCATCGCGCTATCGCGGCCCTATACCTTCGTCGTCCTCGCCTTGCTCATTCTGCTCGTTGGACCGCTCGCGGCCCTGAACACGCCGACCGACATCTTCCCGAACATCCGGGTGCCGGTGATTGGCGTCGCTTGGCAATTCGCGGGCTTGTCCCCCACCGACATGGCCGGTCGGATCATCACCCCCTACGAGCGGGCGCTGCCGACCACGGTCAACGATATCGAACACATCGATAGCCAGTCCCTGCCGGGGATCGGCATCGTCAAGATCTACTTCCAGCCCGGCGCCGACATCCGTACCTCGACAGCTCAGGTGACGTCGATCTCCCAGACCGTGCTGAAGCAAATGCCCCCGGGGATCACGCCGCCGCTGATCCTGAACTACAGCGCCGCCACCGTGCCCATCCTGCAGTTGGCGACGTCCAGCCCGACGCAATCCGAGCAGCAGGTGTTGGACCTGACGCAGAACTTCATGCGGCCGGCGCTGAGCACCGTGCCTGGCGCGGCCATCCCCTACGCCTACGGCGGCCGGGTGCGTCAGGTCCAGATCGACCTCAATCCCCAGGCCCTGCAGGCGACGGGGCTTTCGGCGCAGGACGTCGAGACCGCGATCGCGGCCCAGGACCAGGTCCTGCCGGCGGGGACCGCCAAGATCGGATCGCTGCAGTATACGGTGAAACTCAACGACTCGCCGGACTCCGTCGAAGAGCTGAACGACCTGCCGATCAAGACGGCCGGCGGCGCCACGATCTTCATCCGCGACATCGGCCATGTGCGCGACGGCGCGCCGCCGCAACAGAGCCTGGTGCATGTGGATGGCTCCCGCGCGGTGCTGACGACCATCCTCAAGTCCGGCGCCGCCTCGACCCTGTCGATCGTCCAGGGCGTGAAGGACGCCCTGCCGAAACTGAAGCTGACCCTGCCGCCCGACTTCCGGATCGTCGCCCTGAACGATCAGTCGCTGTTTGTGAAGGCGGCCATTTCCGGGGTGGTGAAGGAAGGGGTTACGGCGGCCGCCCTGACCAGCCTGATGATCCTGCTGTTCCTCGGGAGCTGGCGCTCCACCGTCATCATCGCAACGTCCATCCCACTGTCGATCCTCTGCGCCCTGACTGGTCTCTCGGTCGCCGGCCAGACCTTGAACATCATGACTCTCGGCGGCCTGGCGCTGGCGGTCGGCATCCTCGTGGACGACTCGACGGTCACCATCGAGAACATCAACTGGCACCTCGAACAGGGCAAGGACGTCAGGACGGCGATCCTCGACGGGGCGGCCCAGATCGTCACCCCCGCCTTCGTCAGCCTGCTCTGCATCTGCATCGTCTTCCTGCCGATGTTCGCGCTGAAGGGCGTGGCCGGCTTCCTGTTCGTGCCGATGGCCATGTCGGTGGTGTTCGCGATGATCGCCTCCTTCGTGCTGTCGCGGACCCTGGTCCCGACCATGGCGATGTTCCTGTTGCGGCCGCATGCGCATGGCGACGCGGCGGGCGAAGGCCCGCGCCGTTCCGCCAATCCGCTGGTGCGCTTCCAGCAGGGGTTCGAAGAAAGCTTCGGTCGGCTCCGCGAGCGCTACCGCGGCTTGCTCGCCCTGGCGCTGGCGCACCGGCGGGTCTTCATCATCGGCTTCCTCGTCGCCGTCGTGGCCTCGTTCGGCCTGGCGCCCTTCCTGGGATCTAACTTCTTTCCTTCGGTGGATTCCGGCCAGATCACCCTGCATCTGCGCCCGCCTGTGGGGACACGGATCGAGGACGCTTCGGCCACCTTCGGCGATGTGGAACGCAAGATCCGGGAGACCATCCCGCCGGCCGAACTGACCTCGATCGTGGACAACATCGGCCTGCCCACCAGCGCCATTAACACCGTCTACAACAACTCCGGCCTGATCGGTTTCCAGGACGGGGACATCTACGTCAGCCTGAACGAGAAGCACCACCCGACCGCCGACTATGTGCGCCGGCTGCGCGAGGTCCTGCCCAGGGCCTTCCCGGGGGCGACCTTCTCCTTCCTGCCGGCGGACATCATCAGCCAGATCCTGAACTTCGGCTCCCCCGCGCCGCTGGACCTGCAGGTGGCCGGGCCGAACGAACAAGCCAACCAGGCCTACGCCCTTGAGCTGCTGCGCCGGATGAAGGCGATCCGCGGCGTCGCCGATGCGCGCATGCAGCAATCGACCGACAACCCGCAGCTTCGCGTCGATGTCGACCGCGCCCGCATGGCTGCCTACGGCCTCAAGGAGCTGGATGTCACCAACAGCGTGACTACCTCCCTGGCCGGCAGCCTGCAGACCGCGCCGGTCTTCTGGCTGAACCCCAAGAACGGCGTCTCCTATCCGGTGGTCGCCCAGACGCCGGAGTACGCGGTCGACAGCCTGTCGGGCCTGCAGAACATCCCGGTGACCGGCGCGTCGCCGACGACGGCTTCGCAGGTGCTGGGGGGGCTGGCGAAGATCACGCGCGAGCAGTCCGACGCGGTGGTTAGCCACTACAATATCCAGCCGGTGATCGACCTCTACGCCACCACCCAGGACCGTGACCTGGGCGGGGTTGCCCGCGACATCCAGGCCCTGATCAAGCAGACCGCCGCCGATGCCCCAAAGGGGTCAACGGTCACGCTGCGCGGCCAGGTGACGACGATGAACGCCGCCTTCTCCGGCCTGTCGTTCGGCCTGCTGGCCGCGATCGTGCTGATCTATCTGCTGATCGTCGTGAACTTCCAGTCCTGGCTGGATCCGTTCGTGATCATCACCGCCCTGCCCGCCGCGCTCGCCGGCATCGTCTGGATGCTGTTCGTCAGCCACACCACCCTGTCGGTGCCCGCACTCACCGGCGCCATCATGTGCATGGGCGTGGCTACCGCCAACTCCATCCTCGTGGTCAGCTTCGCCCGCGAGCGGCTTGCAGAGCACGGCGATGCGGCCGTGGCCGCGGTTGAGGCCGGCTTCACCCGCTTTCGCCCGGTCCTGATGACGGCCTTGGCGATGATCATCGGCATGGCACCCATGGCGCTGGGCCTGGGCGAAGGCGGCGAGCAGAACGCCCCGCTCGGCCGAGCTGTGATCGGCGGCCTGGCCTTCGCCACCCTCGCGACCCTGATGTTCGTGCCGGTCGTGTTCAGCCTCGTCCACGGCCGCAAAGCCCCCCGGCCTGTGGGTTCAACGGACGCCTCCGCGCTGCCCCAGTCTGGAGAAGCCTATGCCTGATCTCCCGGAAATCCTGCGGTACGCGCCGCCGCGGCGCCTCAAGGTTGTCGGCATCGTCGTCCTTGGCGTCGCCGCGCTGCTCATCGCCCTTGGCCTGATCACGCGGGTCCGCGCCGACCAGCGTCTGGCCACCTGGACCAACGCCCAGGTCGTCCCAACCGTGAAGGTCGTCAGCCCGAAGGCGGATGGCGGCCCTGGGGACCTGGTGCTGCCCGGCGACATCGAGGCGCTCAACAGCGCCCCGATCTACGCCCGGGTCCCCGGCTACCTGAAGCACTGGTACGCGGACATCGGGACGCCGGTGAAGGCCGGCCAGGTGCTGGCGGACATCGACACCCCCGAACTGGACCACCAGCTGGCCCAGGCCAAGGCCGACCTGGCGACCGCAGTGGCCAACCAGCATCTCGCCGATACGACCGCCACCCGCTGGGCCGGCCTCCTGGCCGAAGACGCTGCTTCCCATCAGGATGCGGACGTCAAGAACGGCGATCTGGCCGCCAAGACGGCGCTCGTGGCGTCGGCGCGGGCGAATGTCGAGCGTCTGCAGGCGCTCGAAGGGTTCAAGCGGATCACGGCCCCCTTCAGCGGTGTCGTGACCACCCGGTCGACGGATATCGGCGCCCTGATCAGCGTGGGCTCCCCGGGGGACATCCCGCTGTTCACCGTGGCCGACGAGCACCGTCTGCGCATCTATGTGCATGTGCCGCAGAGCTATTCGGCGGACATCAAGCCCGGCATGACCGCCACCTTCGACGTGCCGCAATATCCCGGCCGCACCTTCACCGCCAACCTCTCCACGACCGCCGACGCCGTGACGCCGCAGAATGGCACCCTGCTGGTCCAACTGCAGATGGACAACGACGGTGGGGCGCTGAAGCCGGGCGACTACGCCGAGGTCCGCTTCGGCCTAGCCGCCAAAGCCGGCGCGGTGCAGGCCCCCGCCAGCGCGCTGATGTTCCGCGATTCCGGCATGGTGGTCGCGGTGGTCGGGTCCGACGGCCGGGTCGTCATGAAGCCGATCAGGATCGGCCAGGACAGGGGCGCCGTCGTCGAGATCGCAGCAGGGTTGTCGCCGGAAGACCGGGTGATCGACAACCCACCGGATTCTCTGCGCGCAGGCGATCAGGTCCAGGTCGCGCGCCTAGACCCGAGGAACGGCCATGCTGTTCCCTAAGTCCTCAGTTGCTTCGGTTGTGGCACTGGCGCTGGCCGGATGTACGCTGGCTCCGCCCTACACGCCGCCGTTGGTGGCCACGCCCGTAGCCTACAAGGAGATGGGCCCTTGGACGCCTGCTGATCCCGCCGACCAGACGCCACGCGGCGACTGGTGGACCGTCTACGGCGACCAGACCCTCAACGATCTCGAGCGGCGTGTCGAGGCCGCCAATCCCACCCTCGCCCTGGCTTTGGCGCGCTATGACGAGGCCCGCGCCCTTGCAGCCCAGGCCCGGTCAGCCCTGTTCCCGCAGGTGGGCGCCACGGCTGATGCGACCCGCAATCGTCAATCGGACGATCGGCCGCTACGCATCGGCGGCCCAAACTACTATGGCGACAACGTCGTCGGCGGCACGGTGTCCTATGAGTTCGACTTCTGGGGCCGGGTGCGCAATGAGGTGGCGGCCGGCAAGGCCCAAGCCCAGGCCGCCGGCGACGACGCGGCGTCGGCGCGCCTCAGCCTCGAAGCGCAGCTCGCCGCCGCCTACATGGATATGCGCGGCGCCGACGCCCAGGAGAAGCTGCTCGCCGACACCGCGATCGCCTATGCGCGCGCCCTGGTGCTGACCAAGGCCCAGCACGATGGCGGGGCGGTCTCCGGGCTGGACGTCGGCCGCGCCGAGGCCCAGCTCGAATCCGCCCGCGCCCAGGAGGTCGATGTCGCCGCCCAACGGGCGCTCGACGAGCACCTCATCGCGAGCCTGGTCGGCCAGCCGGCCTCGACCTTTTCCATCGCGCCGGTCGGCGATCTCCTACAGCCACCGCGTACGCCGGCGGCGGCTCCTTCGCTGCTGCTAGAGCGGCGCCCAGACATCGCCGCTGCGGAACGGCGTGCGGCGGCGGCCAACGCCAATATCGGCGTGGCCCGCGCGGCCTACTTCCCTAGTATCACCCTCGACGCATCGGGCGGCTTTGAGAGCGCAGGCGGGGCCAATCTGCTGACTGCGGGCAACAGCCTCTGGACCCTAGGTCCGGCCGCGGCCCTGACCCTTTTCGACGCCGGCAAGCGCAAGGCCGGCATCCGGGCGGCGCGGGATCAGTTCGACGAAGCCAGCGCGTCCTATCGCGCCACCGTCCTGTCGGCGTTTCAGGAAGTCGAGGACAATCTCGCCCTGTGCAATCGCCTGGCGGATGAAGCCGATCACCAGGCCTTATCTGTCAGGGCCTCACAGCGCACCGAGAGCCTCGCACTGACGCAATACCGCATGGGCTCCGTCACCTATCTTGACGTGGTCACCGCCCAGACTGCGGACTTGGATGCCGAGCGTATCGCCCTAGTCATCGCCACGCGACGCCTGCAGGCCAGCGTCGGCCTGGTTCGGGCCTTGGGCGGCGGATGGCGCAATTCGGAGCAAACCTAGCTATGGTGGATAGCCATTTGGGATCGCTGAGGGCCGTGGCGCAAAGCGGCGAAGCCGCGCCCGACCGGCGCCTGCACGACCAAGCCCTGTTGAGCGTGCGCGGTCGACAGCATAGTCGCGTACCACAATCACTAAGGTTTCGGAGCCGGTCCTCCAATGCCGCCTGATCTCGATCGTCGCTACAGTCTGCGCGCACTGGCGAGCGCGGCTTCGCTGGCGCGCCTGGCCGTCATCGGCGCAATCCTGGTCCTAATCGCCGCTGTGTTCGTCTGGGCCGGATGGTTCTTCTTTCCGCGTCATCTGGATCAAGGGCGCATCGTCCATGCACTTGAAGAGGCCAACGGCCGTCATTCGGGGTTCCGCCGTGCTCACGGGAAGGGCGTTTGCCTATCGGGTTGGTTCGAGGGCAATGGCGCTGGCGTGCCGCTTTCCCATGCGGGTCTGTTCAAACCAGGACGCGTGCCGGTGTTCGGACGGTTTTCGCTTGCGGGCGCTATGCAGCCTGACAGCCCCAAGGGCGTGCATGCCTTAGCCCTCAATTTCACCCTCGCGAACGGCGAGGTCTGGCGCACGGCCATGGTCCCGGCTCCGGTTTTTGTCGTGAACAATCCGAAGAGCTTCTACGACCAGCTCGTAGCCTCGATACCGGACCCGAAAACGGGAAAGCCCGACCCGAGTAAGATGAAGGCGTTTCTGGCGGCGCATCCGGAAACCGTGCGCGCGCTCGGTCTCATCAACGCTCATGTCTCCGCGTCGGGCTTCGCGAACGAAACCTACAACGCTCTTCACGCCTTCCGCTTCGTCAACGCGCAAGGCGTATCCACGCCGGTGCGCTGGTCGATGGTGGCGGTCGATGCGTTCGAGCCGGCGCCCGCGACGGCGCCGTCTGCGAACGCAAACTATCTCTTTGATGCCCTGGCCGCGCGCGTCGCTCACGGCCCCGTACAATGGCATCTCGTGGTCACGGTCGGCCGGCCGGGCGACCCCACCAACGACGCGACCGTCCCGTGGCCCGCAGACCGCACGCGCGTGGATCTGGGAACACTGACGGTCACCGGTCTCCAAACCGAAGCGCCTGGCAACTGCCGCAACGTCAACTTCGATCCGATGGTCCTTCCATCGGGGATCGCGCCGTCGGACGATCCGCTGCTGTCCGCCCGTTCCGCGGTCTATTCGGCCGACTTCACCAAGCGGATGAGCGAGCCGAAGGCGCCTAGCCCTGTTCAACTCGGCCGGGGACACTGACGATGGCGAAACCGTTCCCGCTCTTCTCCCGCGTCCTGCACTGGACGATGGCGGTGTTGATCTTCGCCATGCTTTTCATCGGGATCAGAATGGTCTCGTCGCTCCCGGATTATCACCGGCTGGTGTCGATCCATAAGCCGCTTGGCATCCTCATTCTCGTGCTGGTCGCGATCCGGCTGATCAACCGCCTGCTCGATCCGCCGCCGCCTTTGCCCGAGAAATTTCCGCCGCTGCTACGGTTCGCGGCCGAAGCCTCGCACTGGCTCCTCTATGCGCTCATGTTCGCCGTGCCGCTGGTGGGTTGGGCCATGTTGTCGGCCGCGGGCTATCCGATTCAACTCGTCGGCAGCCTGCATCTACCGCCGATCCTGCCGCACAGCGATCCACTGTTTGCGGTTCTCCGCCCGTTGCACACGGCGCTCGCGATACTCTTGTTTGCGACGTTCCTCGCTCATCTGGGCGCAGCATTGACCCATGCTCTGATCTTTCGCGACGGCGTGTTCCAGAGCATGGCATCCTGGCGGAAATAGCGGGCGCTCAATCGCGAAAGTCGGTGTGAAAGATTTCGACGCGGAGCGACTGTGTCTCGGCGCTACCCCCCAGGCCGCGCGTCGGTCTCCTCGCAGCTCGCCCGGCTCATGGCGCGCAGTCGCTCGATTCATCTATAGCGCGCCACCGCCGCCAGCCATGGCTCGAACGGGCAGCAGACATCATAGGTGTGCCGCTTCTCGTGGATCGCGATCATGGTGTCTTGCACCGCGTCCTCGGCCATGGCCGGGGCGGCGAGATATTCTCCGGCCAAATTGAGATGACCCGCTAAAGCGGGCCATGATCGCGCCGTCGATCCGCAGAACCGATCTACCTGAAGGCCCCTAGGCGTCCCCGCGCAGGCCGCGCAATGGCGGCTGACCGCCCGGACGGCGACGCTTACGGCGTTTAACACCGGATAACATGCTCTCACGGGCCACCTCAGGCAGATTCCTTGCGTGTTCAGCGAGGACAGACCAGTGAATTGCCACCCCGAATTCGAGTTCGAGGCCGCCGCCGGCCCCCGCCCCCTGTCCGGCGCTGATTTCGAAGCGGCTCTTCCGTCGTCGGTGACGGCCTATATCCGCGCCACCAATGCTGGTGATCTCGACGCCTTGTTGGCGACCTTTGTTGATGACGCGCTCGTCAATGACCAGCTCCAGGACTACTGGGGCAAGACGGCGATCGCCGCCTGGGCCGCACGTGACATCGTCGGCGAGCGCATGACGCTCAAAGTCGTCAACACCGTCCAACACTACGGGCACTCGATCGTCACCGCTCACGTGGATGGGCAGTTCGACAAACGTGGGCTGCCTGATCCGCTCGTGCTGGCTTTCTACTTCTCATCTCATGACGAGAAGATCGTTCAACTCATCATCCTGCGTAATCAATCCGGCACATGAGAAAATAGTCAGCCCGAGTCTAGGGTTTCAACCGCGCGTAACCTGAAACAACAAACGAGGGGGGAAACCCGATGTTGCTCACGCCAGTCAGCGCTCCTGAAGATGCGCTCTCACCCGCGATGTTGATGATCGAAGAGTTCTCTCACCGCGCACTGAATGATTACACGGGCGCCATTGGCATGCTCCATCTTGCGGCCAACAAACTCGGTGACCCGGCCGCGCGAGCCGCGCTCCAAGACGCGGCGCAATCCCTACACGACCGCGCCCAGACCTTTCGGGTTCTCCGGGCGCCTTCGGAAAAAGGCCTGCTCAATCTCGCGGACTATCTTCAGACCGTTTGCCAAACCCTCTCCAGCGCTTGCCTCGCCGGCACAGGCATACGGCTGACCCTCATCCGCGAGACCATCCAGCTGCCGGCCGACCAGTGCTGGCGTATCGGGCTCGCGCTCAGCGAGCTGATCATGAACGCCGCGCGCCATGGCTTGCGCTGGGAAGAGGGCGATATCCGCGTCGAGATGTCGGTTGGCGACATCGAGGTGTGCTGCGCCGTTACGGACAACGGCTGTCCCACAGCCCTTCCTGGCGTCGGCCGCGGGCGTCGCATCATTTCCGCTCTCGTCGCCGGTATGGGCGGCCGGGCCGATTGGACCTTCGGACCCGACGGCGCTTGCGCGACTGTGCAGATACCCCGGCCGACGAACTCCATCTTCGACTTCACCGCCATAAGTCAAAGGTGAATTTCAGAAGGTATTTGAGCCTGAATCTCTATGCCTCAGAAAGGGTGAAACCATGAGTTACGAAATCTTGCTGAAGAATGGCCTCGTCGTTACTGTCGACGAAGTCCTCGGGGATCTGCCGGACGGCGACGTCCTGATCCGCGATGGCGTCATTGTCGCCGTCGGCCCGGGGCTGACGCCGACACGCCCCGACGCGGAGGTGATCGACTGCAAGGGCCGCTTGGTCATCCCAGGGCTCGTCGACACCCACCGCCACGTCTGGCAGGGCGCGATCGGCGCCTTCACGCCTCAGATCACGGGCGCGGGCTACGGCCCGGCGGTGCTCGGGGGCATTTCCACGCGCTACGAGCCGGAGGATATCTATGCCGGCGCCCTTTGGGGGGCGCTGCAAGCGATCGACGCCGGGATCACGACGATCGCGGACTGGGCGCACAATCTCCGTTCCGCGGAACATGCCGATGCCAATCTTCGCGGCCTGCAGGAATCGGGAATTCGCGGCTACTTCCTCTATGGCGGGCCGGGGCCGGCGAGCGACGACCCCAACCCCCCGCATCCCTTGGATGCGCGCCGGATGCGCGATGAACACTTTCCATCAGGGATGAACGGCCGCCTGCGCATGGGCCTGGGGCTGCGCGGACCGGCCTTCACCTCAGCCGAGCGCAACGCCGAGGACTTCAAGTTCGCGCGGGAGCTTGGCCTTCCGATCTCCACCCATGTGGGGATGGCGGGAACCGCCGACGCGATCACCACCCTGGACCGGTATGGCCTGCTCGGCGCCGACGTCAACTATGTCCACGGCAATATGTTGACGGACGAAGAGTTCGATCTGATCGCCCAGAGCCAAGGCACGCTCTCGCTCACGCCCTCCACCGACATGCTCATGCAGTTCGGGACCTTCCCCCCGACTGGCCATGGCCTTCAGCGCGGGATCCGGTGTGGCTTCGGTGTGGACACCATCTGCAGCTGCGGCACTGATCTCTTCTCCGAGATGCGCCTCGGGCTGGCGGCGGAGCGTTCACGGGCCAACGCGCCGGCGCTGGCGCAAGGCCACCAGGTCCCGACCGTCGCCCTCCATCAACGGGACATGCTGCGGCTCGCCACCATCGACGGCGCGCGCGTCTGGAACATGGAGGCCGAAGTCGGCAGCCTGACCCCAGGCAAGCAGGCTGACGTCACGATCATCGACATGCGGTCGTCGCACCTCGATGGCTACGGCGACTGCATCGCCACGATGGTCCTGGGCGCCGGCCCCGCCGATGTGGAGACCGTGATCGTCGGCGGCGACATTCTGAAGCGTGACGGCAAACTCGTGGGCGACCACATCAACAAGGCCCGCAAGCTCATGCTGGCGAGCCGCGAGCGCCTGCGCGCCCGCGAAGCCGCCGCGCACGCCTGAATCATCCCTGTTGAAAACCGAAGGACCGGCGTTCCCGAACGCCGGTCCCCAAGGAGGCTTTTATGTCGTCCAAACCTACGATCGTCCTGGTCCACGGCGCCTTCGCCAACGCGGGCTGCTGGGCTAAGCTCATCCCCCTGCTGCGCGCCAAGGGGTATTCCGTCGTCGCGTCGAACTGCCCGTTGAGCTCCCTCGCCCATGACGTGGCGGCCGTCCGGCAGACCATCCAGATGCAAGAGGGACCCATCCTGCTCGTGGGGCACTCCTGGGGCGGCGCGGTGATCACCGAGGCCGGCAACGAGCCGCTGGTCCGCGGTCTCGTCTATATCGCCGCCGCGGCGCCGGATTCAGGCCAGTGCTTCAACGACTGGTGGAAAGGCTATCCCGCCGCGCCAGGCGCCCCGGAAATCAAACCCTACGGCGCCGACCGCTTCGTGCTGACGCTCGAGGGTTTTCGTCGCTTCTTTGCCCAGGACGTGGCGACGGATGAAGCGGAGCTTCTGTACTGTACGCAGGGACCGTTCGCAGCAGCGTCGAACAACGAGATAATCTCGAACGCGGCGTGGCGAGACAAGCTCAGCTGGATCGTCATGGGCGAGCATGACTACATGCTCACCATCGATCTTGAGCGCGACACGGCCAATCGCTTGGGGGCGACATCACTCGTCCTCCCATCGAGCCACGTCCCGATGATCTCGCACCCCGGCGAAGTGGCCGATTTCATCGACAAGGCCGCAACCGGACTGAGCTGAGCTTGCTTTGCGCGGCGTCGTGCCCCGACGCCGCCCTCCAGCAGTGAACACAGCGAGACCACAATACCGAGGTGATAATGAAGTCAGAGCGGCACCTGACCGCGCGACAATGTGAGTGTCTTCAGCGCATTGCGCGCGGTCAGACGACGGCGGAAATCGCCGCCGCGCTCAATTTGTCGAGGCATACGGTCGACCACTATATCGGCGCCGCATGCGACCGGCTTCGCGCGAAGTCGAGGGCGCACGCTGTCGCGACAGCCATCGCGCTTGAAATCATTAAGCCGCCCAAGCCCACGATCGTAGGCGAATTTTAGGGGGCGAAAACGGGCATATTGCCCCGCTGTGATCTTCCTCGCAAAATCCAACTCTTGGTTGTTGGGGCGTGATTGGCCAACCCGCGCAGGGGGCGTCGCGATCCGGTTTCGGTCGGGATGGATCGCCTATTTTGCATGAGCGCTCGCTTGATGACCATCCCGATCCGCCACTGCTTGTAGGCGCCACCGGCGACATTCTTGCCGCCAAGTTTGCTGGGGTCCGCCCTCGCAGTGAAGAGTACATCACTTGGAAAACAGAGAGCTGACAGTCGCGCTGAGCCCTCGGCAGCTTTCCTGCCTACACTTGGCATCCAAAGGAAAAAGCTCGCCCGAGATCGCCATATTACTGGGCATTTCGTCGCGAACGGTTGATGAATATATTAGGGAAACCTGCCGACGACTCAATGTTCGAACCCGCGTAGAAGCGGTCGCGCAGGGCATTCGGCTCGGACTGATTTAATAAGAAGCGCCCGATATTTGACAGGCACGGCATCTATACAGTCTGCCGACTGCAGCTTTGAAAATAGAAGGCCCGGAACGTCCGGTATTTGCCGCTTCGGCCTAGGCTCCCATGCACCCCGTAGATTTGCCACCCGCAGCTCTACGGAATTGCGGTTATCCACAGGTTGCCCACACAGTCATTGGGCGAAACGTTTAAAATTCAACAGCTTGGCCGTAACGCGTCGAGCCAGACGGGTCGCCCAATTAAGCGAGGGGGAGACGGTGGTAGTCAGGGAGCGTCCAAGTGCCAAGGAAGCGTTCAAGTATACTCGTGCCCATTGCGGGTGAGGATGGCGCGCGGGAGATCGCGCTCGAACCGCGCAGTTTTGCCCGCATCTACATTACTGAACGCCAGCTCGAAATTTTGGGCTGGGTGCAGCAAGGAAAGAGTGCGCGTGACATCGGCGGCATTCTGGGAATCTCGCCAAGAACAGTGGAGCACCAACTCGAGAAGGTCTGTGACAGCTTGGGGGTGAGGACGCGCTTCCAGGCTGTGTTGAAGGTCCGCGACCTCGGCGTACTGGCCTGACGTGGGGTAAGTCTACCCTCGATAGGGGGGTAGGCTTACCGATAGTTTCCCTTTGGGGTCTGCAACAACATCTGCCGCAGAGGTGGCCGATGCGAACAACACCAACCCTCCATGATCACCATCCGGAGCTGGCGCCATGCCGCTGAGCCCTGCCCTGGTCATGGCCCTGGCTAGTCACTGCGCGCCAGCCGTGGCCCCGGAAACCCTGGTTTCTGTAGTCCGGGTGGAGAGCGCTTTCGATCCTTTGGCCATCGGCGTGAACAGGCCGACTGCAGAACGGCTGCATCCCCGGTCGCTCCCCGATGCCATCGCCACCGCGACCCGCCTGATCGCGAGCGGCGCCAACATCGACATCGGCCTCGGTCAGATCAACATCCGAAACCTTGTTGCGCTCCGGCTCACGGTGGCGGGCGCCTTCGATCCCTGCCGCAACCTTGCGGCATCGGCCCAGTTGCTCGCCGCTGACTACGACTTGGCCGGCCCGCGGCCCGGCGCCGAACAGGCAGCGCTTCGGACCTCCTTTTCGCTCTACAACACCGGCGATGCCCTGCGAGGTTTCCGCAACGGGTACGTCGCCAAGGTTGTCGCGGCGGCCGGCCGGATTGTGCCGGCGCTGCAGCCCGACCAGCACACACCCGCCGCCTCAGCTCCGCCCAGCACCTCTGCCTGGGACGTCTTCGGGCGGCCCGCGGGGCCGTCGGCGGCCTTCGTCTTTACCCCAGCAGTTCCAGGAGACGCCCCGTGAGAACCGACATCGTCGTCCGCATCGTCTGCGTGACGAGCCTGGTCTTCGCGCTCTTGATGATCGCCGACCCGGCGCTGGCGCAGACCACCTCCTCGACCGGTAATGCCGTCAACATCGGCACCGCGATCCAAAACATTATCAATCTGCTCAACAACAACGTCACCCGGGGCTTGGCGATCATCGCCATCATCCTCGCCGGCGTTGCCTGGATGTTCGGGCATCTCGACCTGCGCCGAGCCGGGATGATCATCATCGGCATCATCGTGGTGTTCGGTGCCGCGACCATCGTCGACCTGATCACCGGCGCGTCGAGCAGCTGACATGCGCGCCGACCCCGAAGAACGCCTAGCCGAGGACACTCTGTTCCTCGCCTGCACCCGCCCCGCCATGATCCTCGGCGTGCCGATGGAAGCGATGGGGATCAATATCATCCTCACGGCCATCGCCTTCCTGGCCGGCCACTCGCTGCTCTACCTCCTCATCGCGCCGGCCCTGCATCTGGTGTTCCAGGCGATCTGCAAATCCGACCACAACGCCTTCCGGCTCCTTTGGCTCTATGTCGAGACCAAGGGCCGCGCCCGCAACAGCGCGATCTGGGGCGGCAGTTCGACAACGCCCCTGCCTCTGCGCCGCCGCTTCAACGCGCTGGAGGTGGCCCGTGGCTAGCGTCGAGGCCTTCACCGTCCCGCGGACCAAGCCGCACCATCTCGCCCGCGAACTGGAGCCGCGCGAACGGCTACCCTATGCGCGCCATCTGAGCGAGCGGATCGTCCGGCTCGACAACGGCGCGCTGATGATGAGCTTCCGGCTCGACGGCGCGAGCTTCGAGACCGCCGACGTGCGGGACCTCAACGATTGGCACGGCAAGCTCAACGGCGCCTGGCGCAACCTGGCCTCCGATCGGCTGGCGGTCTGGCACCACCTGATCCGTCGGCGCGAGGCTGCCTATCCCGAGGGCCGCTTCCGCTCAACCTTCGCCCGGGAACTCGACGCAGCGTACCGAGCCCGGATCGGGCGCGAGCAGATGTACGTCAACGAGCTGTACGTGACGCTCGTGCTGCACCCCGGCCGCGATGCAACCGACCGCGCCCAGGCGCTCGCCACGCGGCTCGGCCAAAGGTTCGGCCGCGGCGCCCGCGCCCTGGCCGCAGAGGCGGAGGCCGACGCCGTAAAGGTGATCGAGGACGCTGGGCGCGACCTCCAGCAATACCTGGCGCGCTACGGGGCCCAGCCGCTCGGTCTGGTCGAGAAGGAAGGCCTCTGGTTCTCCGAACCCATGGGCCTGTTGCGTTTGGTGATGACCGGCCGGCCCGAGCCGGTCCCGCTCGTCCGCGGCCATCTGGGTTCGGCCCTCTACACCGCCCGTGTGATCTTCGGACGCGAGGCCCTGGAAATCCGTGACGCCGTGGAGGCGCGCTACGCCGGGATTTATGGCGTGAAGGAATACCCCGCAGTCACGCGGCCGGGCCTGTGGGACGGCTTGTTGTCGGCCCGGTTCGCCTTCGTCTGCAGCCAGTCCTTCGCCTTCCTCTCCAAGTCCTCCGCCCGGGCGGTGATGGAGCGCAAGCAGAACCAAATGACCAGCGCCCGCGACCGGGCGACGTCACAGATCGCCGGCCTCGACGATGCGCTCGACGACTTGATGTCCAACCGCTTCGCCATGGGCGACCACCAGGCATCCTTGATGGTGTTCGGCGACAGCCCGCGGCAGCTGGCCGACCATATGTCCAAGGCCCGCGCCATGTTGGCCGACTCCGGCCTGGTGGTCGCTCGGGAGGACCTGGCGCTGGAGGCGGCGTTCTGGGCGCAGTTTCCAGGGAACTTCAAACTGCGGGCGCGACCGGCGGCGATCAACAGCCGCAACTTCGCGGCGCTCGCGCCCTTCCACACCCATCCGGCCGGCAAGGCCCACGGCAATCACTGGGGCCAGGCGGTGGCGCTGCTGCGGACCTCCGCCGGCTCGCCGTTCTTCTTCAACTTCCACGTCGGCGACATTGGCCACACCTTCATTTGCGGCCCAACAGGCTCGGGCAAGACGGTGGTGCAGAACTTCATGTTGGCCGAGTTGGAAAAGCTCGGCCCTCAGCAGGTGTTCATCGACAAGGATCGCGGGGCGGAGATCTTCGTGCGCGCCTGCGGGGGGACCTACCTGGCGCTCAAGACCGGTGTTCCCACGGGCTTCGCGCCGTTCAAGGCACTCGACTACGCCGCGCCCGCCAACCGCGCGTTTCTATCTGCGCTGGTCCGCCAACTGTCGACGCCAGCTGGACGGGCGCTTACGGCGCAGGAGGAGCGGGCCATCGAAGACGCGGTGGTAGCGCTGGCGCCGCTCGCGCCGGCGCAACGCTCAATCTCGGCGCTGCGCGCCCTGCTGGGCCAGCGCGACGCGGGGGGCATTGGCGCGCGCTTGGAGCGGTGGTGTCGGGGAGGGCCGCTCGGCTGGGTGCTCGACAATGAGACGGACGCCCTCTCGCTCGATGCCCGGTTCCTCGGCTTCGACATGACCCACTTCCTGGACCACGCCGAAGTCCGCACGCCGATTATGATGTACCTGTTCCACCGCCTCGCCGCCCTGGTGGACGGCCGCCGGTTGGTGGTGGACATCGACGAATTCTGGAAGGCGCTCGGCGACGACGCCTTCCGCAGCTTGGCCCAGGATGGCCTGAAGACCTACCGCAAACAGAACGCCTTCATGGTGTTCGGCACTCAGTCGCCGGCCGACGTCCTGCGTTCCGAAATCTCCCACACCATCCTGGAGCAGTGCGCGACGAAGGTGTTCTTGCCGAACCCGCACGCCCAGGCCCGCGACTATGTCGACGGCTTCGGCCTGACCGAGCGCGAATTCCACCTGGTGCGTGAAGACCTAGCCGCGGAGCGCCGGCAGTTCCTGGTCAAGCAGGGCCTGAACTCGGTGGTGGTCGAACTCCACCTCGACGGCCTCGGCGACCAGCTCGCGATCCTCTCGGGCCGAACCGAGACGGTCGAGCTGCTAGACCGCCTGCGCGCCCAGCACGGCGACGCCTACGCCGACTGGGCCCTCCCCTTTCAACAGCAACGTCGAGGCCTGTCATGAGACGCCATCGCCTTCTCGCCTGCTTCGCCGGCGCCGTGGTGCTTGCCGGGATGTCGGGGACCGCCCACGCCCAGATGGCGGTGTTCGACTCCGCCAACTACGCCAAGCTGCTCCAGGAGACGCAGACGGCGCTGAACCAGCTTCAGCAGCTTGAAAAGCAGGTGGCCCAGGGCGAGTCGCTGGTCACGAATGGCCAGCAACTGCTCACCAGCCTGAACCAGATCTCCAACGTCAACAATCTAGCCCCGGTACTGGAGCAGCCGGCGCTGCGCGGCTTCCTTCCCGACGCCAACACCTATGTCACCGCCTCGTCCTCTGGCGGTAACCTGACGACGTTGGGCGTGATTGGCCAGGCGGCACAGGTCATCCGCACGGGCTATCAGCTTTACAACGCGCCCTCGGGTAGCGCCTACGCCAGCCTGAACACCTCGGGCAACCAAGCTGCACTGACCTTGGCCACTGGCCAGGCCGTGGTCCAGGCTGGCGCTACCCGGCTCACTGGGTTGCAGCAGTTGCAGACCTCGATCGATGCGGCGCCCAACGCCCGCGCCGTGGCGGAGATCGAAGCCCGGCTCGTCGCTGAGCAGGCGATGATCGCCAACGACCAGATGCGCATCCAAGGCCTCGCCATGACGCAGGCCGCCCAGACCCAGTTGCTCAACGAGCAGAACGCCGAAAAGGCGGCCCAAGCGAGCCAGACCCGCCTCAGCCTCTATCAGTCGGCATTCCAATGAGGCGCAAGGTCCTGATCCTCGCCCTATTGCCGCTGGCCGCCTGCAATCCGCCGGCGCGCTCAGCCAGCTTCTTCAAGGCTCACCCGGAGGAGACCGGGAAAGTGCTGATTGACTGCGCCGCCGGGACCCACCGCGGCGCCGAGTGCGGCAACGCCAAGACGGCCGAAGCGCAAATCGAAAGCGACAAGCGCCTCAGCCTCTATCGGCAAGCCTTCGAACCTCACGGCGAGGCTGGCCATGGGCGGTAGCTTCCAAGTGTTCGAACCCGCTTACACCTACATCGACGGCCAATTGAACACCTTCCTCAACACCGACGCCTCCAACGTCATCGCCCAGGTCGCCGGCCCGATGCGGGCGGCGCTGATCCTCTATGTGATGCTGTACGGCTTCGCGATCCTACGCGGGTCGATCTCCGAGCCGATCATGGACTTCGCGATCCGCTCGCTGAAGCTGGGCTTCATCTTCGCGCTCGCCACCACCACAGCCTATTCGAGCTGGATCACCACGCCCCTGTTCCAGTCGATGCCGAGCGCGATCAGCCAAGCGCTCGGGGGTTCCGGATCGACCGACCCGGGTACGTCCTTCGACCAGTTCTTTGCCCGGGCGGCCTATCTCGGCGAGAAGATCAGCCAGACCGCCAACATCACCAATCCCGCCCCCTGGCTGGAAGCTGGCGCGGTCGACGTGATCGGCGGCCTGGCCGCCGCGCTAGGGTTCGGCGTGGTGATCGTGGCCAAGGTCAGCCTGGCGCTGGTCATTGCCCTGGGGCCGGCTTTCATCGCCTGCAGCCTGTTCGATGCCAGTCGGCGGTTCTTCTTCGGCTGGCTCAGCCAGGCGGTGAACTACCTCGTGTTGATGGGGCTGATCATCGCCGTGTTCCAGATGATCCTCAGCATCGTCAGCAACCAGTGGAGTTCGATCGACGGCGCCGACCCGGCCGCCGGCGGGCTGATCTTCATCGCGCTCTGCATCCTCGGCGCGATCTTCTTCCTGCAGACGCCGGCCATCGCGGCTGGCATCGCCGGCGGCGCCAGCGCGGGCCTGGCCGACTTTGGCAACGCCGCTGGCATGGCGTTCCGCGGGCCGAAGTTCGCGACCAACGTCACGCAGGGCGGCCAGACCCAGGCGCCGCGTAACGGCGGATCGCTGCGGCCTGTCGGCGCGAGGGTCTGACCATGCGACGCACCCTGATCCTGTTCACCGTCCTTCTGGCGCTCGGCGGCTGCGCGACGCAGTCCGAGCCCAAACCGGCGGTCTGCGACGGCAAGCACCGCCGGCCGGCAAACCCCTATGGGTCGGTGCTGCCGTCCGTTCCGAATTCTGACGGCCCGGCCGCTGCTCCGCCGTCGAAGACGCCGACCCCCGGGCCGCAGTCTTCAATCGATCCGAAGTCCTTCGATGATTGCGGAGCAGCGGTATGACCGGCGTGCCGAGCGGAGACCTGAAGGCCTATTTTGAGGAGGCCCAAAGCTGGCAGCAAGACGAGCGCAGGGCGGCCGAACGCTCAAAGCGGCTCGCCTGGACGGTGGCCGCTGCAGCTTGCGTTCTCGCCTTGGTCGCCGTCGGCGCCGTGGCGGCCCTGGCGCCGCTGAAGAGCGTCGAACCGTTCGTGGTCCGTGTCGATCAGTCGACCGGCGCGGTAGACGTCATGACCGGCCTGAAGGGTCAGGACCACCTCACCTATGACGAGGCGGTCAGCAAATACTTCCTGGCGCTCTATGTGCGCACGCGCGAGGGCTGGCTCCCGCAGGCGGCGGAGGCGAACTTCCGCCAGGTCGCGATCATGTCCGCGCCGCCCGAGCAGGAACGGTGGGCCGACGATTTCCGACCGTCCAATCCGCAGAGTCCGCAGGTGGCCTGGGGCCAGAACGGCGTCAGCCTGATCGATGTGCGCGCCATCAGCTTCGTCAGTCCTAAGGTGGCGAACGTCCGCTTCCACCGCGTCCTGCGCGTATCGCAGCAGGACACGGAGAGCGATTGGATCGCCACCATCGCCTTCACCTACACCAAGGCGCCGATGGCGGAGGGCGACCGGCTGCGCAATCCCCTCGGCTTCCAGGTGATCTCCTACCGCGCCGACCCGGAGGTGGTGCGATGAACCGAGCCCTCGTCACTGCACTCGCCGTTGCAACAATGGCCGCCAGCCCAGCCCTGGCGGTGGAGACACCGCAGCCCGGCAAGGCGGACACGCGGATGCGGACCATCGACTACGACCCTGGCCAGGTCGTCCACGTCGTTGGGATCTATCGCTCGGCGATCCAGATCCTGTTCGCCGATGACGAGGCGATCCTCAACGTGGCGGTCGGTGACAGCACCGCCTGGGACGTAGCCGCCAAGAAGAACACCCTGTTCCTCAAGCCGAAGGCGGCGCACGGCGTCACCAATCTGATCGTCACCACGTCGCGATCGGACGGGCCGGAACGCAACTACACCTTCGAGCTGACCACAGAAGCCCGCGCCAAGAGCGCGAGTCTCTACGTCTTGCGGTTCCGCTACCCGTCCGATCTGAAGGCCGCCGCGAGCGCAGTCATCTCGGCCGAGGAGCAAGCGCTTCAGGCGAAGCTCTTAGCGCTCAAGCTGGAGCGCGGCGTGGTCGAGGGGACGCGGAACCTCAAGTACACGGTCCAAGGCGCAACGACGCTGCAACCCTCCGAGGTTTCCGACAACGGTCTCTTCACGGTCCTGCGCTTCCCGGCCGGCCAGCCGATCCCTTCGGTCTACGAGGTCACGCCAGACGGGACCGAAAGCCTCGTGCCCTTCGATGTACGTGGGGAGTTTGTCGTGATCCACGACATCGCCCGCCAGTTCCGGCTCCGCCGTGGGCGCGACGTCCTCTGCATTTATAATGCGGGCCCTCCCTCCTACGGCGCCGACCTCGGCACCAACACGGCCTCGCCTGAGGTGGACCGCACCGACAAACCTGGCCCAAAGGCCCCGAAGGGAGACCGGCCATGACTACCCTGGAGGCTGCGCCAGAGGGCGCACCGGCTGACGTCCCGCCAACTGGCGCCCAGACCGCGCCATCGCTGGACCGGACCATCTCGCCGATCGCCGGCCGGTTTGGCGCCGGCATGGCGGGCAAGGCCATCAGCTTGGCCGCCCTCGGCGTCGGCTGCGGGGTCTTCATCTTGGCGACCAGCCATCATGGTCCAGCCAAGTCGAAAGCGCCGGTCGATCCCGCGGCTCAGGTCGTGCCTTTTGAACCGCTTAAGCCGGATGCGCCAAAGCCAGGTTTGCCCACCTTGGCCAGTCCTGGCGCTGATGCGCCGGCGCTCGATCCGACCACGACGGGCGCCGCCGGCGCGGGCCAGGTCCCGGCCATCCAGCCGGGCGGCGGCTCGACACTGTCGGCCGCAGCACAAGCCGCAGCCCAGGCCAAGGCCGCCGCCGTCGCCCAGGTCCAGGCGATCCGGTCCGCGCCGATCCTGGCCTTCAGCCAGGGCGTTGGCGGCGCCGGGCTTGACCTGCCGACCATCGCCGCCGCGGCTCCGGCGGCCATGGTGGAAGCGGCGCACGCGCCCACCGAACTGGACCAGTTGCGCCAAGGCTCTGCCATCGGCCTGGCGCGGGCCAGCCGCCTGCCCGATCGTCACTTCCTGATCACTGCGGGCACGTCGATCCCCTGCACGCTGCAGACGGCGATGGATACGGCGACGCCCGGCTATGTGAGTTGTGTGATCGGCCAGAACGTCTACTCCGACGACGGGACCGTGGTCTTGATGGAGAAGGGCTCCAAGGTGCTCGGCGAATACCGATCCGGTATCAAGCAGGGCCAGAGCCGACTCTTCGTGCTGTGGACCCGGGCGGTGACGCCTGCCGGCGTCGCCATCGGCCTAGCGTCCCCCGCCAGCGACGCGCTCGGGCGCGCTGGCTTCGACGGGACAATCGACAACCACTTCTGGGATCGGTTCGGCGGCGCCTTGCTGCTGTCGATCATCGACGACACCTCGGCGGCCGTTGCCACGCGCACCGATTCCAACGGCGAGACGCTGCGCGTTCCCTCAGACGCGGCGGGGATCGCTTTGCAAAACTCGATCAACATCCCGCCGAGCCTGAAGAAGAACCAGGGGTCGCTGGTGTCGATCTTCGTCGCCCAGGACCTCGACTTTTCGACGGTCTACGCGGTGAAGGCGCGCTGACCCCGTGGCTGGCGACACCGCGGTCCTGCAGCATTATCTCACGCCGCTCCGGGTTCATCTGGAGCCCGGCGACGTCACCGAGCTGGTGGTGAACCGTCCCGGAGAATTCGCCATCGAACGGCCGGGCGGCTGGCAGTGGCAGGAGGCGCCGGACCTCACCGAGGCTGCCCTACGCCCCCTCGCCATTGCCGCGGCGGCCGTGACATCGCAGGACGTGACGGCCGAGACCCCGATCTGTTCGACAGTGTTGCCGACGGGCGAACGCTGCCAGATCGTCTTGCCGCCGGCCGCCGAGCACGTCTCGCTGACCCTGCGCAAACCCTCGGCCAAGACGTTCGGTCTCGAGGAGTTTGCCAGATCCGGCCTGTTCGACGCGGTGAGCCTCGCCAGCGACGACCTCAAACCCGAGGACACAAACCTCCTGGCCATGCGTGACGCCGGCGACTGGACCGGGTTCTTCGCCGCCGCGGTCCGGGCGCGAAAGAACATCCTGATCTCCGGCGCAACGGGGTCGGGCAAGACCACCTTCTCCAAGGGGCTGATCCAGCTGATCCCGGAGCATGAGCGGTTGATCACCATCGAGGACGCACGCGAGCTGGTGGTGCCCCACCGCAACGCCGTCCACCTGCTCTACGCCAAGGATGGCCAGGGCCTGGCGAACATCGGCGCGAAGCAACTGCTGGAGAGCGCGCTGCGCATGCGTCCTGACCGCATCCTGCTGCAGGAACTGCGGGACGGGACGGCCTTCTTCTACCTGCGCAACGTGAATTCGGGCCATCCGGGCTCGATCACCACCATCCACGCCGACAGCGCCGCCCTGGCCTTCGAGCAGATGACGCTGTTGGTGAAGGAAAGCGAGGGCGGGCGGGACCTGGCCCGCGACGACATCCGTGCCCTCCTCCACCTCCTCGTCGACATCGTCGTGCAGATGAAACGGGTCGGCGGACGCTTCCGCATCACCGAGGTCTGGTATGAGCCGCTTCGCAAGCGCGCCCTGGCCGCTTAGGGCGGCCTATGTCGGCGCCCTCGGCGTACTTGGCGTCGGATCGGCCGCAGCGCTGACCAGCCTGATCGCTCTGGCCGGGCTGCACCGCATTAGCGCCCACCTGGACCCGGCCGCGGTCCCCGCCTGGTTCTGGTACTACCGGGCCGATCCCAAGGTACAGCGGTGGTTGACGATTGGCATGCTGGCGAGCCTTGGCCTCGCCGCCTTGGCGGCCATCGGGGTCGCTCGCGGCTTGAAGCCCCCGCTTCATGGGGCGGCCCGCTGGGCCCGAGAACACGAGCTGCGCCGCGAAGGCCTGCGAGCGAAGACGGGGATAATGCTGGGTCGCCATGGCGGCCGGCCGCTCATCTTCGGGGGGCCGGAGCACGTCATGCTCTACGCACCGACCCGCACCGGCAAGGGCGTCGGCGTCGTGATCCCCAACTTGTTGACTTGGCCCGACTCCGTGGTCGTGCTCGACGTCAAACGGGAGAACTGGGAAGCGACGGCCGGCTTCCGCGCCGCCCACGACCAAGCCGTGATCCTGTTCGATCCCCTGGAGGCGGAAGGGCGAACCGCCCGATTCAATCCGCTGGGTCACATCGATCGATCCGATCCAATCGGCGTGCTCGACGAACTGCAGAAACTCTCGGTCATGCTCTTTCCGGCGCCGCCGAACACCGACCCTTTCTGGGCCGAGTCAGCGCGGACAGGGTTCATGGGCGTCGGCGCATACGTCGCCGAGACCCCCGCACTCGCCTTCAGCCTTGGGGTGATCTTTCGCGAACTAACCTCCGGCGACCCGAGAACCAGGCTCCCGGGCCTCGTCGCGGCCCGCGCCAGCTCCGGCCAGCCCTTGTCAGCCGGCTGTGTCAGCGCCCTGACCGACTTCTGTTCGGCGTCGGAAAACACCTTCGCGGGGATCAAGCAGACCATCACCTCGCGCATGAACCTCTGGCTGAATCCGCGCATCTGCGCGGCGACGGACGCCAGCGACTTCGACCTCCGCGATCTGCGGCGGCGGCGGATGTCGCTCTACCTGTGTGTGTCGCCCGACAATCTGGCGCGGATCGCCCCGCTCTACAGCCTTCTCCTTCAGCAGATGGTGGACCTGAACACCCGGGAGCGCCCAGAGGCCAGCCGCAACGCCGTGCCGGTGCTCATGCTGCTCGACGAATTCGCGCGGCTCGGCCACGCCAGCGTCATCGCCCAGGCCTTCTCCTACGTTGCGGGTTACGGCCTGCGGCTACTGCCGGTGCTGCAGAGCCCCGCGCAACTGCGTGCCGAATATGGGGCGGACCTGGCCGAGGAGATCATGGCCAACTGCGGCGTGGAGATCGCCTTCGCGCCCAAGGAGCTGAAGGTCTCGCAGGATCTCTCCGAGCGCCTCGGGACCTGGACCTATTCCGGCCGGTCGAAGAGTCGCCCCTCCCTCCTCTCGACCGGGCACTGGAGCACTACCGAATCCGATCAGCGCCGGCCTCTGATGCTGCCGCAGGAGCTGATCCAGATGCCGAGCCATCGTCTGCTCGTGCTAAAGGCGGGCATGCCGCCGGTCCGGGCTGAGAAGATCGTCTATTGGCGCGAGAAGGTGTTCACTCGGCGGATCATCGCCCCCCCCGTGGTGCCATCCCACCGTGACGCCGGAACCTCGCCAGCCGCGCCCCAGGTTGACGCTGCGCCGCTAGACGCGAAGGCATCGCCCCGAGACCCGCTCACCTTAGATCTCGGCTTGGCGGCGCTCCCTGCTGATGTGCCGCCGCTGCGCGACGGCGCCACCGAAGCCGAGATCGAGGCTTGGGTCGAACATTTCATCGATGCGTCCGCGCAGCCCCGGGAGGTAAGCCATGCCCGATAACGCGCAGCCGGAAGACACGCTCGCGCCAGGCGGCCGGACCAAGCGTGGTCGGATTGGCGACGTTCCCGACCCAATCCATCGCCGCTACTACACCGACGATCGCGGCGGGCCTGGGCGCGGCTTCTATGTAGACGCGACGGTGCAGCGGCCGGCGTTCCGCGACCGTGGCGACCACCTGGCCAGCGACCGTGCCGATCCGAACGCGATCCGCGACATGACTGAGATCGCCCGCCACCGCGGCTGGCTCATCGTCACGGCTCGCGGCTCGACGGAATTCCGGCGCGAGGCCTGGCTTGCTGGAAGGCAGGCCGGTCTGGAAGTACGCGGGTATCAGCCGACCGAACGCGATTTGCAGGAGTTGGAGCGCAGGCGCGAACGGCGCGAGCGGGGTGAGCAGCGCCGTGAGTTGCAACGAGAAGGACGAGACGATCGGCGACAGCGCGCGGGTGAAACACGCGACGCGGTTCGCTCCAATCGAGAGGACCGCCGGGGCGCCGCCCAGATGCGGGTTGTCGAGAGCGTGGTCCGGGCGCGCGTGCAGAGCGAAGACGGCCAACAGCGGATTTTGGATCGAGCCCGGGCGCGGATAGCAGACTGGCTTGAGCGTGGCGCGCGCTTCGATTCTCCGCAACAAGAGCGGTCTTCGCAGCACGAGCGGCAGCGCGGCCGATGAGAGTGCCTGCCGTTAGCCCGAGGCGAGGGCTTTCGCAGATTCGCACCCGGACCATCCGTGCCAGCATGTAGTGATGAATGAGGACTGATCGCCCTTTTTGGATCGAGACGACGCTCTGCTGGAGCGGATCTAGATCCCCGGCCCCGCGTTTGGCCCGGTCGAAGGGGCGGCCGAGGACACACTCAGATCTCTGTGGTCGACAAGCTCGGCTGTTCAGGGTCGGCGTAGGGTTGTAGCGTCGGCAGGAAGCATCGGCGCGCGAACTAGTGCCAATCCAACGGGGCGAGTCTTTGGGGGGTGACGAGGCAAGTCTGGAAGAGCCCGTTGCGGAATTCCCGTCAGTCGATGACGCGAAGCCGTCGGAAGACGGCGGCCCCACGGCCCGGATCGGCTTCAGCTACCAGGACGATGTCACGGTCGGCCTGGCGCTTGATATGCTGGCTAACCCCGCCATCATCAAAATCCACTGCGAGACTCACGATGACGTCGTCGTCGTTTCAATCGAGGACGAGCCAGCAGGCGGGAAAGTCATCACCGTCGCCGAATACGTCCAGATCAAAGGAGGCGGCGCCGAAAGCCTCTACTCTGTCGCCAACCTCTGCTCGCGGGAAGCCAGCAAGCCAGGGACGTCGCTCTTCGAAACCTCCATCGGCCGGGACAAGCATCGCGAGACGTCCCGGTTCCGCCTGATCACTAACCGGGCGGTCAAAAACGAGCTCGACGTGTTGACCTATCCGCTTGGCGCACCTGGCCGGGAGGGCGACGGCGACGGACTTAAGGCTCTGATTGCAGACATCACCACGCGCATCCCGCAAGCCGGGTCACCCAAGGGAAACGGCGCGGACTACTGGTGCGCCAACTGTCGATGGGACGTTTTGGCGGAACAGAAGAACGTCAGGGATGCGAACCTGCGGTCGATCCTAAAGCTGGCCCAAAAGCTCGGATGGAAGATCGTTTACGAGCAGGCGGAAGCCCTCCTGACCGAGCTTTTAAGCTGGGTTAAGGCCGCCGGCGAGGCGCGCTGGGAACCCGACCGCGCCAAGAAGAAAATTCTCCGTGGGGATCTGGTGGCCTGGTGGGAACGGCGGCGCCAGGAACTCGTCGAAGGCGCGTCAGAGGCGGCTGGAGGGAAGCTCAAGACTAAGTTGGAGGACATTGGCGCCGAGGACACCCAAATCGCCATGGCGGTAGACCTCCGGCTTCGCTACGGCGCCGAGGTCCGAACGCCCCGCTACATGGAGGATAGCCAGATCGAGCGCCTCCAGGTTCTGGTTCGCTCGAAGATGGCGACCCTTCGCAGTTCTTACGTCGCGGGCGAGATCGATCCCAACGGACAAGGCTTTCACGCCCTGTGCCTGAAGGAGATGGATCAGGCTGGCGTTGCGGAGGCGGTCGCAGGGGCCGACACGACGGGTTTCCTAAAGGGCTGCATGTATGACATCACCGATCGTTGCCTGCACCGCTTCAGCCGGCCGGCACGATGAGATCCCTCAATCGCCTCGGAACACGTCCTGCGAGCCTGCCTCTGGCGGCCGATGACATCGTCGAGTTTCACGCCGCCCGGCTCCTTCTGCTGATCCTGGTGTGCGGCGTCGCCGGCCGGATCGACGGGCTCACCAAGATGGCCAAGCTGGACTTCTTCTCGCGATACCCGGAGTTCTTCGAGGCTGCCGCCAAGGGACAAGCCAAGGACGCAGTCGCCCCGGCGCCAGCGGAGGCCGTCGAGTCCGCGATGGTGCGCCACCACTACGGCCCCTGGGACAAGCGCTACTACCATGTGCTTGCCCACCTAGAGGCCAAACACCTGATCAAGGTCGTCAAAGTCAAAAAGACCTTCGTCATCTCCCTCACGGACCTCGGCAAAGAGCGCGCCCAGCGGCTTGCGGAAAAAGCCTCGTTCGAGCCGCTTGTGACGCGGATGCGCGAAATCAAGAAAGTCTTCGGGTCCAAGACCGGGAGCTCATTGAAAAACATGATCTACAACATGTTCGACGCGGAAATCGGGCGCCGCCCGCTGGGCGAGATGATCGAGAAATGACCGGGCCCTATCTTTCTATTGGACGCGTCGAGCGCCGGCTGTGGACCGGGAACACCGAAGCGATCAGCTTCGAGCCCGGCGTCAATCTACTGATCGGCAAGCCAAACACCGGCAAGACCCAATGGCTGAAGATCATCGACTTCCTGCTGGGCGATCCTGAGGCGTTCGAGAACCGGTTCGACGAGGTCCTGTCGGAGAAGTACGAGGCCGCGTCTGCGGAGGTCGTGATCGGTTCTGAAAACCGGGCATGCACTACCCCGGCATCTCCATCATCGACTTGCCCGGCGATTTCCTGGGCGAGTCGGTCGAGGACAAAGAGAACTTCATCGTCCAGCCCTTCATTGAGCTGCTCTCGACCGAGCCCTTCGAGGGCGCACAGGTGATCATCACCGGCGCTGCGTTCGATGGCTTGACGTCGGTACGCCGTCAGACCTTGCGCGAGGTCTACGCAGGTCAGTAACGGCTGCCGCTGCGCCGGGTACGGTTCGAGGAGATGCTCTGAGCGCGTTCTGAGTTCCGGGCGCGCGAGCTTGCGGCAATAGCCTATGCGTTATCGAATTCGGGGCTCTCAATGACCCATGTGTTATGGCGACAGGCGCTGATGTCTCGGCCAACCGCTCAAACCCCGGTAAACTTACCCATTGAGACGAGGGGACTCAGCGGTCAGGGTTCGAATGCACCTGAACGTCGCCGGTCGACTGCGGGTGAACTTGGAGGCCGGCGAACGGTCGCTGGTCACGTCCACCCCAGGCGTTTGTGGTCGCAGACTGCGACCTCGAAGCCAGGACGATCCGATGCCGGAGGCCAGTATGCGTCCATCCAACCCTACCCCGCTGAAGCGCACGATCCGCCGTGATGAACTGCACGCCATGGTCCCGCTTGGCGACACCACCATCTACGAGATGGAACAGCGGGGTGAATTTCCCCGCCGCTTTGCGCTGTCGCCGCGGTGCGTGGTGTGGGATTTGAGCGAGGTCGAAGCTTGGCTCGAGGCGCGTCGCAAGGCTCCGATTGCGCAAGCCGACCCACCGGACGTGCGCCGCCGCCGCAGGCATCCAGTGAAGGACGGCGGCTGGGGTGCGCCGTCCGTGGCGTGAAGGCCGTCCGGCAACAGGGGCTAGCGCCGTAAGACTTCTCTTACTTGTTGGCTATATCCAGCAAATTGCAAAATTTTGTTGGATATGGCATACAACGCCCATGCCGCGCCGCGCAAAAATCACTGAGAGCCTCCCGCCGCCCGCTCTGCGGGCGATCCATCAGCTCGGCCAGGATCTGGAGGTGGCGCGCCGCCGCCGCCGCATCTCTCAACAGCTGATGGCCGACCGCATGCTAGTCAACCGCGAAACCGTAATCCGCCTGGAGCGCGGGGATCCGACCGTGAGCCTCAGCGTGCTGGCCAGCGCGCTCTTCGTCTTGGGTCTCACCGGCCGCCTCGAAAAGCTTCTTGGGCCGGAGAGCGACGCCGTCGGCATGTCGGAAGATCTGCAGCATCTGCCCAAGCGCGCGCACGCGCCGCGCAATGATGATCTCGATTTCTGATGGCTGTCACCGAAACCATCGTCTTCGTCCACCTGAAGGACGGCCCTGCGCCGGCCGGTCGCCTGACCATGACCGAGGAGCCGCGCAACAGCTACGCGACCTTCGCCTATGGCCGTCGCTATCTGGAGCGCCCCGACCGGGTCCCTGTGGACCCGGTCACGCTGCCCTTGCACGACCCCCGCGAGGACCGCACCTACCAGACCGAAGAAGGGTTCTCCCTCTTCAACGGCGTGCGCGACGCCGCCCCCGACGGCTGGGGCCAGTACCTCATGTACAAGGCGATGGATAATCGCACGCCCACCGAAGCCGACCTGATCCTCGCCTCCAGCGACTACCGGGTCGGCGCCTTGGCGTTTGGCCCCACCCCTGAGCGGCCCGTCCGGATTACGCCGTGGGGCGACGGCGACGCGGCGGGGGAAACCTTCAGCCTTGAGGCGTTGGCAGAAGCGGTCGAGCGCGCCCAGGAAGTGGACCTGCTCGATGAGAACCTGCGCCGCTTGCTCACGGCGGGCTCGTCGCTCGGCGGCGCGCGCCCCAAGGGCTCGACCGAACTCGACGGCCAACCCTGGATCGCCAAGTTCCCGGCCCGGGACGACACCTTCCCCGTCTGCCGGATCGAACTCGCCACCATGCGCCTGGCGGCCGAGTGCGGCCTGGACGTACCACCGCTGAACTTTCGCGAGGCCTTCGGCCGCGACATCTATCTGATCCAACGCTTCGACCGGCGCCGGAGCGGCAATGCGCTCGATCGCACGCCTTTCGCGTCTGGCCTGACCCTGCTGGGCGCCCATGAACGCGACGTCGGACGACATAGCTACGCCGATCTCGCAGCAGCCCTTCGCCAATATGGCGCCGACCCAATGAAGGACCTCCGCGAGCTCTATCGGCGGATGGTGTTCAACATCCTCGTCACCAATGACGACGACCATCTGCGCAACCATGGCTTCCTCTATGGAGCCAAGGGCTGGCGACTGTCGCCGCTGTACGACGTGGTCCCCAAGCCGCAAGTCGGCACCGAGCGCACGCTCGTCCTTGGGGTCGGGCCGCAAGGCCGGGCGGCCACCCTCGATAATGCCATCGCCGGGGCCGGCGCCTTCGGTCTGGCGGCCGAGCAAGCCAAACGCGAGGCGCAGGCCTTGGCGGAGCATGTCTGGGCCCGCTGGGCTGAAATCTACGCTGAGTGCGGCGTCTCGCAGGCCGATCGAGATCGTTTCGCAACTTGCTTTCGGCAGGCCGATCCCGCGCTTGCGGCCTGAACCGCACCGTCGCCCGCGTTCTCTGTAGTCATCGACGACGTTCTCACCACCGGCCGGCACTTTCGCGCGGTGGATCAGATGCTCCGCGCCGCTTTTCCAAGAGCAGAGATCGTCGGCCTCTTCCTGGCGCGGCGGGTGCAGCCGCCGCGCCAGGACTAGAGCGCGGGCCGCACCCGCACTCGCGTCAGGCCATGACGGGGTCTAGCACCAGCAAGGGTGCGGACGGCGGATTGAGCACGGGTGCGCGCGGCTTACCGGCCGCCCAGGCTTCCAGGATGTCGGACCACTCCTGCATCATGTGCCGACGCTGTCCTTCGTATTCAGCCTTGTTGTAGACGCCACGCGACGAGCGGCCGTCCTCGTGCGCTAGGCACTTCTCGATCCAATCGCTATTGAAGCCGAGTTCGTTCAAGAGCGTCGAGCCCGTGCGGCGCAAGTCGTGGACTGTGAAGGCTTCCAGCGGCAGCCCGTCCTTCTGCGCTTGTTCGTACAGAGCCGTCGTCACGCGATTGAAAGTGGCTCGCGACATCGGCGCATCGGCGTCATAGCGCGAGGGTAGAAGGTAGCGGGAATTCCCAGCACAGGTCTTCAGCGCGATCATGATATCGAGGGCCTGGTTCGACAGGTAGACGTTGTGCGCTTTGGACCGTTTCATTCGCTCCTTCGGGATCGTCCAAACCGCGTTCTCGAAATCGACCTCGTCCCACACCGCATCCTGAAGCTCGCTCTTGCGGACCATAGTCATGAGGTAGAGCCGAATGCCCAATCGGATGGTGGGCAAGGTCGCGATCTTGTCGAGCAGACGGTAGACGACCCGAATCTCGGATGGCGAGAGCGAGCGGTCCCGAGGGCGAAAGGTTGCGATCGCCGCCGGCCCGACAGAGTCAGCCGGGTTGTCCACCTTCTCACCGTGGAGGATGGCGAACCCGAAGATCTGTTTGACGATGTCGCGGACGTGGATCGCCGTGGCCGGCGCACCGCGCTCGACGATCTTTCCGCAATGGGAGCGAAGGTCGTTCGGAAGGATCTCGGTGAGCAGGCGGTTCCGCCAAAACGGTTCCAACTCGCGGGCCCAGATCGAGCGGCGCATGGCGCGTGTGCTGTCGGCCATCGGCGCCTTCTGGAGCCAGAACTCGCCGAACTCGCCGAAGCTCTTGGCCTCTTTGATCCGCCGCTTCTCGCGCTGCTTCTCGATGGCCGGTGACTTCCCGTCCGCCACCGCGCGACGGGCATCCATGACCTTCTCGCGGGCCAGCGCCAACGAAATACCGTCAACCCCATAGCGGCCGATGTGAAGGGTCTCGCGGCGGCCGTTCAGGCGATAGTCCAGCCGAAAAGCTATGGATCCGCTGGTACTTACGAAGGCGTACATGCCGTCTCGATCGGTGACCTTGTAGCCTTTCGGCTTCGGCTTGAGGTTCTTGAGGGCAGCGTCGGTCAGCATTTTCGGCTCCAAAATACCGTCAGGGACTTTCGGAGCCTTTCGACAGGTTATTTTCCTCGTATTTCTCGATACTTAGGTATCAAAAAAACACCGTCAGAGGGCTCCTACACGTTGACGGTATGCGCCAAGACGAGCTCCAGCAATGGGGCCCCGGACCGTCAGCTGCTACGTCAAAGCGAGCCGACGGCCGGCGAATGTCGCCGATAGGTTTCGGCAACAATCACGTTTTAGTTCAATGGGTTGAAGTCCTAGATTCAGGCCCTAGCAAAAGACGCCGAGGGCTCCGGAATCATTCCCACTCGATCGTCCCGGGTGGCTTCGACGTCACGTCGTAGACAACCCGGTTGATCCCCTTGACCTCATTGATGATCCGGGTCGCGGTCTTGGCCAGGACGGCCCAGGGGAATTCGAAGAAGTCGGCGGTCATGCCGTCGGTGGAGGTGACGGCGCGCAGGGCGCAGACGTCTTCATAGGTGCGTGCATCGCCCATCACGCCCACGGTCTTGACGGGCAGCAAGACCGCGAAGGCCTGCCAGATGGAGTCATACAGCCCGGCGGCGCGGATCTCCTCCAGATAGATGGCGTCGGCCTTCTGCAGCACCGTGACCTTCTCCGGTGTGATCTCGCCGGGGATGCGGATGGCAAGGCCAGGCCCGGGGAACGGATGGCGACCGACGAAGGCCGGCGGCAGACCAAGCTCGACTCCCAGGACGCGGACCTCGTCCTTGAACAGCTCCCGCAGGGGCTCGACCAGCTTCAGCTTCATATAGTCCGGCAGGCCGCCGACATTGTGGTGGCTCTTGATCACCGCGGAGGGACCGCCGCGCGCCGAGACGCTCTCGATCACGTCCGGATAGAGGGTGCCCTGAGCCAGGAAGGCGGCGCCCTCGATCTTGTTGGCTTCACGGTCGAAGATGTCGATGAACAGCCGTCCGATGGTCTTCCGCTTGGTCTCCGGATCGGAGACGCCGGCCAGCTCGCCGAGGAATTCCTTGCCCGCATCAACGTGGATCAGCGGGATGTTGTAGTGGTCCTTGAACAGGGTCACGACCTGTTCGGCTTCGTTCAGGCGCAGCAGGCCGGTGTCGACGAAAACGCAGGTCAGCTGCTCGCCGATCGCCTCATGGATCAGCACCGCCGCCACCGAGGAATCGACCCCGCCGGACAGGCCGCAGATCACCTTGCCGTCGCCGACTTGCGCGCGAATCTTGGCGACCATCTCCTCGCGGAAACTGGCCATGGTCCAGTCGCCCTTCAGGCCGGCGATCTTGTGGATGAAGTTGCGCAGCATCAGCGCGCCGCGCGGCGTGTGAGCCACCTCCGGGTGGAACTGGATGCCGTAGAGCCGCCGCCCTTCGTCGGCGATCACCGCGAACGGCGAGCCCTTTGAGGTGGCGACCACCTCGAAGCCTGGCGGGATGGCGGTGATGACATCACCGTGGCTCATCCACACCGGCTCGTCGGCGCCCGGTTCGCCCAGGCCGGCCAGCAGCGGAGATTCCCGCTTGATATGGATGTCCGCGCGGCCGAATTCGCGGATATGACCGCCCTCGACGGCGCCACCCATGGCCGCGCACATGGCCATCTCGCCATAGCAGATGCCCAGCAGCGGCACGCCCAGGGTGAAGACGGTGGGATTGGGAGTCGGACTGCCCTCCTCGCCCGCGCTGGCCGGACCGCCGGAGAGGATAATGGCTTGGGGATCGTAGGTCTTCAGGAAGGCGTCATCGACCTTGTCGAAGGGATGGATCTCGCAATAGACCCCGCTCTCGCGCACCCGCCGGGCGATCAGCTGGGTCACTTGGCTGCCGAAATCGACGATCAGGACGCGGTCATGGCGGGCTTGGTCGGTCATGGGGCTCCCTTAAGTCTGAATCGCGTGCGCGTCACGGTCCCCGCTCCAGAACCGCGACGAAGAATCCGTCCGTGCCGAACGTCAGCGGCGACAGGCGCAAGGCGCCCTCCGGCGATTGGCGCTCGGACAGGGCGGCGAGGCCGGCGTCTGTGGCGAGGCCCGATATCCTGATCGCTTCCAAAGCGCTCATTTGCGCAAAATCCGCATGGCCGGCCAGGAAGGCGGCGATCCGGTCCTCGTTCTCTTCCATCAGCAGGGAGCAGGTCACATAGACGATCCGCCCGCCCGGCTTCACGAAGGTCGCGGCGGAGGCCAGAACCTGATCCTGTTCGCCCATCCGCTTCTCGAGCTGGACCTGAGTCAGCCGCCACTTGGCGTCCGGATGCCGCCGCCAGGTGCCCGACCCGGTGCAGGGCGCGTCGACGAACACCAGGTCCATCTTCTCGTCCAGGCCGTCCAGGGCGCCCGGGCGGATCGGCGAGCGAATCTGCAGATTGCGAACGCCGGCGCGCTGGCTGCGGGTGACCGTGTCGGTCAGGCGACGCGCGTCGGAGTCGTAGGCGTAAAGCTGACCCTTGTTGGCCATGGCCGCCGCCAGGGCCAGGGTCTTGCCCCCGCCCCCGGCGCAGAAGTCCAGCACCTGTTTGCCCTTGATATCGCCAGCGGCGGAGGCGGCGATCTGCGAGCCCAGGTCCTGCACCTCGAACCAGCCCTTGGCGAATTCCGGCGCGACCTCGATAGCCGGCGCGCGGTCGGCGGCGGCGGGCGCGGCGATCCGCAGGCCCCACGCAGAGAAAGCCACTGGATCGGCGCCCAGCGGCCCAAGCGCTTTCAGCGCCCGCGCCATGTCTGTCTTCAGCGTATTGACCCGCAGATCCACCGGCGCCCGGTCGGCAAGCGCCGCGCCCTCAGCCGCGCGTCCATCGCCAAACGCTCGCGCCAGCGGCTCGTCCAGCCAGTCCGGGTAATCTCCGAGAATAGCGGAAGAGCGTTGGGCGGCTGAAGCCGGCGCGTCAAAACTCGAACGCTCCGCATCCGTCAGCGCTCCCGGCCCGTGCGGATCCTCGGCCGCCTCTGCGATACGCTCGACGCTCCAGCCCCAAGCCAATCGCAAAGCCGCGAGCACGCGAGCGCGGTCCGTCTCATCGCCCATGGCGGCGGCGAGCGAGCGGTGCTTGCGCAACACATCCAACACCAGGCCCGAGACGAACGCCCGGTCCTTGGCGCCGGCATAGCGCGCATCGTCGCCCCAGGCCTTTAGAGCCCGGCGCACCGTCAGATGGCGGGCCTCGATCTGGCCCAACACGTCGATCGCCGCACTGATCCTGCCGCCGTCACGCATGGCGGCCAATGCGTCTTGAAGACGGAGCTCTAGCTGGGCGCGGAATAGTTGGGCGCCTCTCGGGTCATGTGGACGTCGTGGACGTGGCTTTCGCGCAGGCCCGCGCCGGTGATGCGGATGAAGCGGGCCTTGGACTGGAACTCGGGGATGGTCCCGGCGCCCACATAGCCCATGGCGGCGCGGATGCCGCCGACCAGCTGGTGGATGATGGAGCCGATCTGACCCTTGTAGGCCACCTGGCCTTCGATGCCCTCCGGCACCAGCTTCAGCGAATCTGTGACCTCCTTCTGGAAGTACCGGTCGGCCGAACCCCGGGCCATCGCGCCCACCGAGCCCATGCCGCGGTAAGCCTTGTAGGAGCGGCCCTGGTAGAGGAACACCTCGCCCGGCGCTTCTTCAACGCCGGCAAACATTGAGCCCATCATCGCCGTGGACGCGCCGGCGGCGATGGCCTTGGCGATGTCGCCGGAATATTTGATCCCGCCGTCGGCGATCACCGGCACCCCGTCCCCCGCCGCGGCGCGGACCGCGTCGAGGATGGCGGTCAGCTGCGGCACGCCGATGCCGGCGACGATCCGCGTGGTGCAGATGGAGCCAGGACCGATCCCGACCTTCACCGCATCGGCGCCCGCGTCGATCAGCGCCTTGGCGCCATCATAGGTGGCGACGTTGCCGGCGACGATCTGCACCCGGTTGGTCTCGCGCTTGATCCGCTCGACAGCGCGCGCGACGTGCACCGAGTGGCCATGGGCGGTGTCGATCACCACCACGTCCACGCCGGCGTCCACGAGGCCCATGGAGCGCTCATAGCCGGCGTCGCCGACCGTAGAGGCCGCGCCCACCAGCAGGCGGCCCTGGTTGTCCTTGGCGGCCAACGGATAGGCCTCGGCCTTGTCCATGTCCTTGACGGTGATCAGGCCGACGGCGCGATAGGCCTCGTCCACAACCACCAGCCGTTCGATCTTGCGCCGCTGCAGCAGCGCCCGGGCTTCCGCTGGGTTAGCGCCTTCGCGGATCGTCGCCAGATTCTCGGTGGTCATAAGGGCCGAGGCCGGGATGTTCGGGTCAATCTCGAACCGCATGTCCCGGTGGCTCAGAATGCCCACCAGCTTGCCGGTGCCGCGCTCGACCACCGGGAAACCCGAAATCTTCCGCCGCGCCGTGATTTCCTTGATCTCGCGCAGGGTGGTGTCGGGGTGGATGGTCAGCGGATTGATGACCATGCCGCTTTCGTAGCGCTTCACCTCGCGGACCTGTTCGGCCTGCTGCTCCACCGTCAGATTGCGGTGCAGAATGCCCAACCCCCCGGCCTGGGCCATGGCGATGGCCAGCCGGCTTTCGGTCACCGTGTCCATGGCGGCGGACACGATCGGGATATTCAGACTGATTTCGCGGGTGAACTTCGTCTCGGTATTCACTTCGCCCGGCATGACTTCGGAGCGGCCGGGTTCTAGCAAAACGTCGTCGAAGGTAAGCCCTTCGCGAATCTCCATGAGACTCTCCATTTTGCGGGCCGCGTATAGTCGCGCCGCGCGGGCTTGTCACCCCATGCGCGCCGAAGATGGAAAGCGTGTGTCCGTTAGACAAGGAGCCCGGCGGGTAAGATCCGCTCAGCGCGGGTCTTCGCCGTCCTCCTCAACGTCGCCCCAGCCGTCGAAATCGGGCATCAGCGCGATCAGGGCGAACAGGCCTCCGACAAGGGCGATCAGCGACAACCACGGGGTCGACTCGGTGTCAGCCGACGCCGGCCGTTGGTCCGGCGCCAAGGACCAACCGACCGGCATGGCTCCCACCGTTCCGCAGCGCACAGTCTCACCCTTGCGATCCTGGCAGGTTGGCGCGGCGGAGGCAGAGCTGGCGGTGAATAGCATCGCTGCGGCGAACAACGGCAGGGTGAGCGAGCGAATGGCGGCCATCTTCGGACCTTCGACCTGGGCGGCGGCTTTGCCACCAATCTTAAACCCACTCACACCAGGGCGGTTGCCGAACGTCGATTTAAACCTGAGCTTGAGCCGTGGCCGGCCGTGGTTTGAACCCCGTCGCCACCAGATAGAGCTCCGAACTCCCGGCTCGGCTCGCCTTGGGTTTGACATGCTTCACGTCGGCGAAATTCGCCTTGAGCGCCTTTAACATACCGGCGGTCTCCCCGCCCTGGAACGCTTTGCAGACAAAGGCGCCGCCGGGCTTCAGGACTTCGATGGCGAAATCCGCCGCCGCCTCGATCAGGCCGATGATGCGCAGGTGGTCGGTCTGTTTGTGGCCGATGGTATTGGGGGCGATATCGCAGAGCACCACGTCAGGCGCGGCGCCTAAAAGCTGCATCAGCCTGGGCCCGCAAGCTGGATCGGTGAAGTCCATCTGCACCAGCTGGGCCGGCGCGATTGGGTCAACCGGCAAAAGGTCGACGCCCACCACGGCGCTCGCGCCGCGCTCCAGCGCCACCTGCACCCAGCCCCCGGGCGCGCAACCCAGGTCGATAATCCGCGATCCGGAGCGGATCAGATGAAACCGTTCGTCGATCTCGGTCAGCTTGAAGGCGGCGCGGGAGCGATAGCCCTTGGCCTTGGCCTCGGCGACAAAGGGATCGTTCAGCTGTCGCTCGAGCCAGGCCTGGGACGAGGGCGTGCGAAACTTGGCGGTCTTCAGGCGCACGCTGGTGACGCGCTCGGTGTCGCCGCCACGCGTGGGCGGGCGGACCATTCGCTTTTTCGGCGGCCCATCAGGAGGTTCGGTCATTCGGCGGCGACCGCTTGCGCGGCCCCTCCCCTACGTCGGCGACGCGTGCGCCGCCGGCTGCGCCCTTCCGCCATCAGCGACAGCAGCACGCCCTCGCGCAAACCGCGATCGGCCACGCGAACGCGCTCGCAGGGCCAGGTTTCCTGCACGGCCTGCAGGATGGCCGCGCCCGCCAGCACCAGGTCGGCGCGATCGGGCCCGATGCACGGCTGACCCGCCCGCTCGGTCGGGTCGAGCGCCAGTAACCGATCGGCGGTGGCGACACAGTCGCCCTGGCTCAGCCAGAGACCGTCGACCCGGGAGCGATCATAGCGCGGCAGCTCCAGGTGAAGCCCCGCCAGACTGGTGATCGCGCCCGACGTGCCGATCAAATGACCTCGTCCACTGTCGAAGACGCCACGCATGCCTTCAGCATGCTGGAAGGCGGTGATCGGCGCCTTCACGGCCTCGACCATCTCACGATACCAGGCTTCATGGCCGGGCCGCCGCTCGGGAAAGGTTTCCGCCAAGCTGACCACGCCGATGGGAATCGACAGCCACGCGCGGATCGGCGGCATGGATGGCGGACCGCCGTTGGCGTTGGCGCTCGCGCCGGTAAGGTCCACCCACGACAGTTCGGTCGAGCCGCCGCCGACGTCGAGCACCAGGGCAGCATCCATGCTGGCGTCAAGCAGGTTCAGGCAGCCCGCGACGGACAAGCGGGCTTCCTCCCTCGGCGGGATAATCTCCAGCTTAAGACCGGTGACCTCGGCGACGGTGCGCAGAAATTCCTCACCGTTCTCAGCCGACCGGCAGGCCTGGGTGGCGATGGCGCGAACCTTGGGCGAACCGCGACGACGCAGGCGATCGGCGCAGACCTTCAAAGCTTCAAGCGCCCGATTCATCGCCGCCGGCTGCAGCCGGCCCGTCTGGGTCAAGCCCTCGCCGAGCCGCACGATGCGCGAATAGGCGTCGACGACGCGAAAACCATTCCGCGTCCTCGCCGCCACCAGCAGGCGGCAATTGTTGGTGCCCAGATCAAGCGCCGCAAACAACTCGTCCGGCGCTCGCCCGGGACCCTGCGCCGGGCCCTGCGGGTGATCCGAACGGCGACGCCCGTCCGGCGCGGGCGCGTCAGACATGGTCGACCTAATAATTCCAAAGCGCTCCAGACGAGCGCTGTCGTCCGGGCGACAGTAGATCGCAATCCGACAAAGTGAAATCGTAATCGCCGACCAGGGGCAGCCAATGCGCCGCATCGACTCAACCAGCGGCAGGCGTGAACTTGCCGACCGTGACCTAACAGCTACGTTCAGATTCCAGTCAGGGGACCTGTGTCATAGTGCTCGCTATGGATGCTCGACTCGCAAAATTCATGATCGGTCAGGTGGTTCGCCACCGGGTGCTGCCGTTTCGGGGCGTCATTTTCGACGTCGACCCGACGTTCGCCAACACCGAGGAATGGTGGCTGTCGATCCCGGAAGAAATCCGTCCCCGGAAGGATCAGCCCTTCTACCACCTGCTGGCCGAGAACGAGGGCGGCACCTACACCGCCTATGTCTCCGAACAGAATCTGCTGCCCGACGGCATGGGCGGCCCTGTCGGCCACCCGCACACCGGCCTGCTGTTCGACGGCTTCCAGGACGGCCAGTACCACCTGCGGCCCCGGGTTACGCACTAGAGCACGACTCTATTAGACGGAACCATACCCGGAGTTGGCGAGGTAGTTTTCGCACTCTGTGGGGCTGAAGAGATCGAGGAGTTGTCCGACCTTGCGCCAGGTGGCTTCGACGTCGCGGGGC
>Ga0302313_10000373_pt1 | contig 40747 bp, 38 predicted proteins | sample III_Palsa_N2_2_FD_200454 | JGI IMG/M metagenome (GOLD analysis project Ga0302313, IMG submission 200454) | Peat permafrost microbial communities from Stordalen Mire near Abisko, Sweden - III_Palsa_N2_2 | ecosystem: Environmental > Terrestrial > Soil > Palsa > Peat permafrost | place: Sweden...
GGTGAACAACCCATCGCGGCCGATGCGCGAATGACCGACCACACGTTGCGGCAATAAAACATTGTTACCGAGCGGCGTATCCAGTTTGACCAGGCGGCTGCTTTGCACCAACCCATTGCTTAATGCCAAGATGCTGTCTAGCGCTGCCATAGCCTTGCCTTGAGCTGTTCGAGCCGAGGATGTTAGCTTAAGGGCCTTGCGAAAGCCTTACAGTGCCGGCTGCTACACCACATATCAGACTAGAGGAAATACGGAATCGTTGTTCTGCGAGGCGGATTTCAGGCCTATCCAATCTGGCCGATGTCTCGCTGGGTGCGACCTTGCTCAGGGCCAACAACCTCAGCCTGTCGGTGCGCTATGAACTGCAGGCGGGCGGCGGGTTCGTCTCGCAGACGGGCAGCGTACGCGTGCGGCAGGCCTTCTGATCCGGCAGGGCCAAGCCGCCCCTGAAAAGGGATCTCCTGTTTTGTCCCGAAATTTAACGCGGGCTGTCAATGTGCTATATTTGACCCAATATTTGTTTTAATGGGTCATTTATGACTCGATCACTTGCCCAGCCGTTGACGTCGAAGGCCACCGCCCCTGCAACGCCCTTCAAGCTGGAGCCGCTGGAAGTCCGGCAACTGTCGGCTGAACTCGGCCGGCGCATTCGCCTCGCGCGCATCCGGCGCAACAAGAACCAGGATGAGCTGGCGCGCGCGTGCGGCATTACGCGCCGAACGCTCTATCGGCTGGAACAAGGCGATTCCGGCGTGTCGATGGGCACCATGCTGTCCGTCCTCTGGGCGCTCGGCTTGCTGGACTCCACTCAAGCAGTCGCCGACCCGGATGCCGACCAACATGGCAAGATCCTGGAGGCCGCCAAGCGTCCGGCACGCGCGCGTGCAGAAAAACCCGACAACGATTTCTAAAGACAATGGCAAGAACCGCATGAGAAACCCATGAAGAAAGGAAAGACCAAACTTACCCGCCAGGATGCCGAGCGCTTGTTCGAGGGACTGCCCGCCGGCAACGCGAGAGTATCGAGCCGGCCCGAGAATCCATTCGAAGCGGGGGTGTTCGACGTGGTCGAGCGCATCGACGACGAAACCAAACTGTGGAAAGACAACCTCATCACGCTGCCGCTGGCGGTCGAGTTGCCTGCCGGCTACGCGTCGGTGTCCGGCATCCGCGAGGCGATGGCGCGGGCATGGCGCGTGAAGTGGGTGAGGGAAGGTAAAAACGAGGTGGTCGCCGAGTTTCCTGAGGGATGGACCGCCGTGCGCCCGGAAAGCGGACCCATCGCCTTGCTCGATCCCGCCGGCGTGGTCCGTGCTTTATACGGGTGGGCCGAGGATGCCGAGCTGAGGATCCTGCCGCGGTATCTGGTCGAGTCGCAAACGAACAGTTCTAGCGGCCTGGGCAGCTTGCTGGTCCGCGATCGCGGGAACGGTCAAATTCTGGAAAGGTCGTCGATCTGGTCTGCTCAGACAGGGTCCAATCACCCGGATTGGGCCACCCTGTCGGCGTGGCTCAACTCACGCTATCCTCATCATCATGACCCGCTGCGATACTGGGAAGATTGCGAGAAAAACATCTAGAACCGAGCTGCTTTTTTTGGTGCCTCTAACACGCTTTCTGGAGGATGGTCGCAGGCCGACGGTCAAGCTCCAGTTGATATCGGCCGATACGATGTTTATTTCAGCGTGCACTTCTCAAACCCATTGCTGCCGCCCATATATTGGGGTTGGTAGTAGAATTTTTTGATCTCGAATTTTCCTTTCGCTGGGCTGCTCAAGGTCGCCAGCGCGACGCCGAAATCGTTTTTGGACAGATCCGTGTTGGCGAAATCCATCGCCAGTTGCGTGCCGTTTGAGACGATCGAACCGGTATAGGTGACTGGCCCGGCTTCCACTTTTACCTTGAACGATCCGAACTTTGCGGAGCTATATTTTTTGTCCAGGCTGAGCGTCATGGTGCTGGTGAAGTCGCCGTCATGCGCGTCGTTGCCAACGCAGGCATAGACGCCGCTAATATCGGTCCCGGTGAATGGTTTGCGTTGTGCATCGGTCGACGCCGCGTGGCTGGAAGTCGCGAGCACGAAGAATGCGGTGCCAAGCACGGCAGAGAATATTTTCATTTCGGTCTGCAAAATAGTTGAGTAAATATAAAAATTCGAATTTTTTTATCGAGTTTGTGCGGAGTTTATGCGTCGAAAATTATGGCATAAATCATGCATGAAAAATAATGCGGGCCGCCTGGTTTTCCTCACGATACGCCGTCGGATTTTATTGTTCGCAAGGATGCGGCCCTTGGCATACGCCGTCAAACGTAGTTATTTGATGACGCCGCATACAATCCGCATGCCGCCGCCGCCCAACGGCATGGGGTGATCGTCATGGTTATCTCCGCCGGCGTGCAGCATCAGCGCATGTCCACGCAAGCTGTCGAGAGAATGCAGGCGAGGCGCCAGGACCGGATAAGTGGCGTTCCCATCCGCGGTCACATACAAGGCCGGCAAGTCACCCAGGTGTCCATCGCCGTAGGGGCCCGCGTGACGACCGGTTTTCTCCGGGTCCCAATGGCCGCCTGCAGCGAGCGCCGCAACTGCTTTACCATTACTCATGCCGGGTCCGCACGAGGCATTTTCATGTATGTGAAAACCATGCACGCCGGCCGGCAATCCGGTTAAAGACGGAGTGAACACCAAGCCGTAAGGCGAGACGGTGACGACGACTTCGCCTGACACACTGCCGATCCCGTTTTCATCGACAAAATTCATGGGAACGGTCAATGAAGGACTGTCGGCATGTGCAATTCCGCAAAGCAGCAGCGCGCTCAAAATAAGTGCTCGTTTCATATTCGTCCTGGTAAGTATAAAAATGGCATTCCAACGCTATGTTGTCGGCCAGGAAGCCGCGTTTGAGCATTCGCGATCCAGCGGCTCAGCTCGAAAACGGGTGCCTCCATTACTCAGAACACTTCACTTATTGGTGTTATTCCCTCGCTTTGAATATTTCGAGGCGACAGCAAATCTTCATGTGCGTGCAGCAGATCGATGATGGGTGATGGGTGACGTCGATGCCAGCCCGGAGTCCCTGGGAAATCGCCGAATCAGACGGCGTTGAACAATTGGTCGACGCGATTGGCGGCAATGCGCTTGGCCAATACCGTCAGGTCGACGCCTGGCGCGCTGCCGATCAGGGCATAGCCAAGCTCCTTATTGCGCCATGTGACGACATCCATTCCGGCAATCTCCTGGCCGGCCACGGGATTGTCTGCTTTGTTGGATTCCGCCATGACGCACAAGGCGATCGGCGCTCCCTGCTTGGGCAAATAGACTATCTGTACCAGCGGCCGGCCATGAAATCGCAGACGCTGCACCCGTTTAAACTCGAGGCCATCCGCGGTCAGATCCGGAACCTGTATTGCCAGCCTGTCGTCACGGCGGATGGCGGCGACCGTCGCGGCCGACGCCTCCGCATCAGCTCTCACCTGCACCAAAGTCTCCCGCGAATACAGTTGCTGGTAGTCCGCCGCTGCTTCGACCCAGGGGGCGGCGGATGAGGCGGCCCTATTGCTGGCCAACTTGGCGCTGCTGCCGGATGGTCCCAACCACGACATGCCGACAACGCTGCAGGCGATGCCGGCGGCGAATGCGGCGCCCAGCCATGCCGGCGCCACGCGCAACCGCGAGCGGATCGGCTTCGCTGCCGTGGGCGCAAACGCGGTGGCGGTATGGTCGTTGGCGGCAGCCACCATCGGTATTTTGGGCGTCGCGTGGGCGCGAGCCAGGGCTTCGATGCTGGCGCTCAGGCTGGCGGGGACGGCCGGTAGTCTTTGCTGGGAAAACGCTTGTTGGCAAGAAGGGAGCTTCGAAGCCATCAAGTCGGCAATATAGGCGACGGCTTCCGGCGAGCGTGCCAACTCGGCGTCGACTCGATGCATTTCTTCAGTCGAAAGCTGGCCGTCAACATAGGCCATCAGTAAAACTGGATCCAAGTTCATTAAATCTGCCCTTCCTTGGCTTTCGCGTCTTTTTCTATTTCTTTCCCGTTGAGCAAAGCGCCGATTGCCCGTCGCGCCCGCGAAAGGCGGCTCATGACAGTTCCGATCGGTATCTCCAGAATCTCCGCCGCTTCGGCGTAACTATAGCCCTCGGCCCCCACCAGGACCATAACGACGCGTTGAGTTTCGGGCAAATGCCCGACGGCGCTTACGATTTGCCGATGGATTGCATTTTGTTCGGGCGTAGCCATGCTTGGATCGGCAACCATGTCGACAAAGTCGTCGTCCCATGGAATGCTGGATCGGCTCCGTATTTTTCTGGAGCGTAGTTCATTATTCCAGGTGGAATGGATGATGGAAAACATCCAGCTCAGGGCCGAGCTATCGGGTTGCCACTGACTGATGCGTTCCAGCGCGCGCAGGCATGAGCGCTGCACCAGATCCTCGGCGTCATGTTGGTTACCGGTGATACGCAGTGCGAAGGCCCAAAGGCGAGGCAGTAACTCAGGAAGCTGGGAGGAAAAATCCGAACTACTCATCTAACGCCATCCACTTTGGCGACCCACTTTTATAAAATTGGACAAATAATACATGCTTTTGCTGTCGTTTCAATAAGCTGCCCCTCTGCTGCCATAACCTTCGCCATCACTATTTGACGCATGGCACCCTCATGCGCCTCGATCTTATTAGTGGGGTCGCAATGGCGATACCAGCGCTCAGCCCTGCCACCCCAGCCCCAAACTCTTCTGCAGCGAAACAAAGTCCTTGACCAACTCAGCTTGCCCAGCCACCACATCCTGCTGCGCGCTGAACTGCGTGCGCTGTGTATCGAGCAGATCGATCAGCGACGCCACTCCCGCCGTATAACGTTGCCGCATCAAGGTCGCCGAGCGGTCGGCCGAGGCCTGCACCTGCTGCAGCGTCGCCAGATGCTCGCGCTGATGGCCGTAGCGCGACAAGGCTGTGTTCGCATCCTGGAGCGCTCCCAGCACCGCTTTGGTATAACGCGCCTGCGCTTCGTCGCGCGAAGCCTCGGCGTTATGCACGCTGCTCAAGGTGCGGCCGAAGTCCAATATATTCCATTGCAGATAAGGCGCGCCTAACCAACTGAAATTGCTTTTGCGCACCAGGTGCCCGGGGTCGGTCGCGCTATAGCCCAAGTCGCCGAGCAAGGTCACCTTGGGGAAAAAGTCCGCGACATGCTCGCCGATCTGCGCATTGCTCGACGCCAACCGCCGTTCGGCGGCGCGAATATCGGGCCGCTGCTGCAGCAGTGTCGCCGGGTCACCCACCGCAACGGCCGCGGGCAAGGCCGGGATCGGCTGGGGCGCCGCCAGTTCCTGGTCGAGCGCGCCGGGCGCCTGGCCCGTCAGCACTGCGAGTTGGTCCAGCGAGTCGCTGACCTGCGCGTCCAGCGGCGTGAGCGTGGCACGTGTGTTTTCGACCTGGGTGGTCAGGCGTTCGACATCGACCTCGGCGGCCGTGCCGCGCGTGCGGCGCTGCTGGGTCAAAGTCAGCATCTGCTGTTCCAGTTCCGCCGAACGTTGCGCCAAACTCAGGCGCTGCTGCTCGTCGCGCAGGTCGACATAGGCTTGCGCGACCTCGGCGGCGAGCGACACCTGCGCATCGGCCAGGTCGGCATCGACGGCCTGGGCTTCGGCCGAAGCCGCTTCGACGGCGCGCCGCGTACCGCCGAAAAAATCGATTTCCCACGAGGCGTCGAAGCCCGCCGTATACAGTTGCAATGGACCGCCGCCGGTGTTCGAGTTACCCGACGAAGTGCCGCTCGAACTACCCTCCAGGCTGCCGAGGTTGGGTTCGCGCAGGCGCAGCGCGGCCGCATCGAACGAGGCCTTGGGCATGGCATCGGCCTGTTGCTGCTGCAATTGCGCGCGCGCTTCGCGCAAGCGCGCCTGGGCGATGTGCACGTCGGGATTGTGCGCCAGCGCCGCGGCGATCAGCGCATTCAACTGGGCATCGTCGAGCGCCAGCCACCATTGACTGGGCGCAGGGGTATGTGCCGGGGTGGATGCAATACCGGCGGCCGGCGCCCGCACGAAACCGGCCGCGTGGGTGGCCGTGGGCGCCACCGATGGCGCGCCGTGGTAGTCGGGGCCGAGGGTGCAGGCCGACACCGCGCAGACGCAGGCCAGCAGCGGCACACTCAAGGAAGAAAGGCGAGAGAGCATCATGGAGTAGTCAAAGCCGTCAATGGCCGGCGGACGGCGTGTTGCCGCCATGCGGGGGCGGGGTCTTCAGCAGCATGGCCAGCGGCACGCAAGCGAGTAGCGCAATGCCAAGCAGATAGAAGGTTTCGGAGTAGGTGATCACGGTGGCTTGCTGCTGGATCTGCGCGGCGATCTGGCCGAGCGCGCGCATCCGCGAGTAAGCCATGTCGCCCGTTTGCGCGAACCAGTTGGCGGCGCTGGCGGCCAGGCGGTCCTGGCCCAGCACCGAGTTATGCGTGAGCGATTCGCGAATCATCGCGGTGTGGAAGGTGGTGCGCCGGTCGATCACCGTGCCGATGATGGCCAGGCCGATCGAGCCGCCCAGGTTGCGCGCCATGTTGTAGAGCCCGGCCGCATCGCCGGAATCCTCGCGCGACACGGCGGCCATCGAGGCCTGGTTGAGCGGCATCATGGCGAGAATCTGCGCCATGCCGCGAATCAGTTGCGACCAGAAGAAGTCGTGCCCCACGCTTTGCGCGGTCAGCGAGATGTCGAGCATGCAGCTCAAGGCGAACAGCAATAGCCCGGTGATCACCAGTATGCGGAAATCGAACTTGCCGAGCAGCCGGGGCAAGATCGGCATCATCAGGAAGGCCGGCACGCCCGACACCAGCATGATCGCGCCCGATTGCTCGGCGTTGTAGCCGGCCACATTGCTGAGGAACTGCGGCAGCAGATACGACACGCCGTACAAACCGGCGCCCACCGCCGACACGATCACGATCACGCTGGCGTAACGGGGATTGCGCATCAGGCTCAGGCGCATGATGGGCTTTTGCGCGACCACTTGCGAAATCGCGATCAACACCATGCCGGCCAGCGACAGGCAGCTCAATGCGACAATCAGGTTCGATTCGAACCAGCGCTCGCGCTGCCCTTCCTCCAGCACCACCGTCAGGGAACTCAAGCCTATGGTCAGGCCAACTATGCCTAGCCAATCGGCTTTCAGGAAGGTACTCCACTGCGGCCGGTCGGACGGCAGCCCGACGATCAGCAAGGTGATCAAGGCCAGGCAGACCGGCAGGTTGATAAAGAAGCACCAGCTCCAATTGATGTTCTCGGCCAGCCAGCCGCCCAGCACGGGGCCCAGCAGCGGGCCCAGCAGAACGATCAGGCCGAACATCGTCATGCCCACCGGCAACTGCGAGCGCGGCAGGCGCGTGCGGATGATGGTCTGCGCGGTCGGGATCATGGCGCCGCCGGCGAAGCCCTGGCCGATGCGGCCGATGATCATTACCGGCAGCGTGTGCGACCAGCCGCACATCATCGAGAACATGATGAACAACACGGCATTGCCGAGCAGGAAGTTGCGCAGCCCGAACACGCGCGTGAGCCACGCGGCCAGCGGGATCATCACGATCTCGGACATCAGGTAGCCAGTCGAGATCCAGGTGCCCTCGGTGCCGGTTGCGCCGATCTCGCCCTGGATCTGCGGCAGCGCGGAATTGGTGATGGAGATGTCCAGCGTAGCCATCAGCGCGCCCAGCGAGCCGGCGGCGACTGCAATCCAATCGGCCGCGCCGGCGCGTTCGGCTTCAGGCGCGGGCGCAGGGGACGCCCCGGCCGCAGTGGTGCCGGCCTCAGCCATGACGATTCTCGGCTTCAATGCGCGCGTCGCGATCGCGCGCCGAACGGGTATCCACCTCGACCGTCACCGACAGGCCCGGCAGCAGCACGCTGCGCGTTTCAGGGCCGGTATCGACACGCACCCGCACGGGCACGCGCTGCACGATCTTGGTGAAGTTGCCGGTGGCGTTCTCGGGCGGCAGCAGGGCGAACTGCGACCCGGTGCCCGGCGCGAAACTGTCGACCGTGCCGTGCAGGTCGGCACCCGGCAGCGCGTCCACGTGCAGCGTCACGGGCTGGCCGATGCGCATGCGGCCGATCTGCGTTTCCTTGAAATTCGCCTCGATATAGCTGCTTTGTACCGGCACCACCGTGAGCATGCGGGTGCCCGGCTGCACATACTGGCCGACCCGCACGGTGCGGTCGCCGACATTGCCGGCCAGGGCGCTGCGCACCACGGTGTTGTCCAGGTCCAGGCGCGACTGCTGCGCGCTGGCCTTGGCCGCTTCCAATTGGGCGCGCGCCTGGGCGATCTGCGCGGTGGTGGCGGCGATCTGCGTCTGGGCCGATGCCACGGCCGCGAGATTGGCCGCCAGTGTGGCCTGCGCCTGGTCGCGTGTGCTGGTGAGCTCGGACAATCGTTCGCTGGTCTCGGCGCCGGTGGCGGCCAGGGGCGCGTAACGCTGCACTTCGTCGCGCGCATGCTGGGCGCTGACCCGTGCCACCTGGGCCTGGGCCTGCGCTTGCGCGATGTTGGCGTGCTGTTGCAGGATGTCGGCCTGGGCGCGCTGGATGTCGGCGGCGCGTGCGTCGATGGTGGCCAGCGCCTGGTCGAGCGCTACCTGGTATTGACGCGTGTCGAGCCGCACCAGCGGCGCGCCGGCTTGCACCGATTGGTTGTCGGCCACGTAGACATCGGTCACATAGCCGCTGACCTTGGGCGCCACGGTGACGCTGTCGGCTTGCAGATAAGCGTCGTCGGTGCTTTCGATAAAACGGCCCACGGTCCACCAGCGTATGCCCCACAGCACCGCGGCGATCAACGCCAGCAGTCCGATTGCGATCATAATGAGGCGGCGGTTGCCCAAACGCTTGGCGGGTGGGGCGGAAACATTCTGCGGCACTCCTTGCGGAGGCACTCCTACCGTTGTTGACATTGATGCGATCCAATTTATAGCGATTGGAACAATTATTCCAGTTGCTATAATTATGTCAAGTGATATATATTTTGTAGGGTTAATCGAGAGGGACATATGAATCAGCCCAAACCACTGCGGCGCCCATTGGCGGGAGGTTATGCGCGCGGCGACGAGACGCGCTTGCGGATCACGGAAGCGGCCATCGAATTGTTCGGCGAATATGGCTTCGACGGCGCATCGACCCGGGACATCGCGGCGCGGGCGGGGGTGAATGCGCCCGCATTGCAGTACTACTTCGAGAACAAGGAGGGCGTGCTGCGCGCCTGCGCGGAACATATCGCCGACAGAGCGTGGTCGTCTTTCGCCCCGGCGGTCGCGCGCGCCAATGAGTTGTTGAGCGGCAAGGCCGGGATAGCGGAGCTGAGCGACGCCTTCCTGCACATTCTGGATACCATGGCGGACCACATGTTCGCCAAGTCATGCGGGCTCAACCACCGCTTGTTTTTTGCGCGTGAACAGGCCGCCGGGCAGGAACACGGCATTGCCTCGGAGATCCTCACGCGGCGCGTGCGCCAACCGCTAAATGAAGTCGGCGCGCAACTGCTGGGGCGCATTACGGGCACCCCGTCCGACGATCCGATGACGCGCATCCGCACGCTCACCTTGTATGGGCAATTGCTGATCTTTCACGTGGCGCAGCGCACCTCCTTCACCATGCTGGGCTGGAAAGAGATCGATGCGGAAAAAGGCGAAATGCTCAAGGCCGCCATGCGCGAGCAAACGCGCATCCTGCTGGAACATTGGAGTCGTGAGCATATGGCGCGTGAGGCCGAGGCCCGCGAGTGCCAAGCTCACGCGCCGGTGCATGCGGTGCACCGGAGCACCGGGTCGACCCGCGTGAAATCGCGCGCGGCGCGCCCGGCCTGAGGCCGGGCGTCGGGCGCTGCGCGGTCGGGCGGTCTGGAGATGGAGCCGGACTGCTTCGAGCCGCGTCGGCGCGGGCGCGCTTTTAAATGTCGCCGCTCGCCTGCGACGGCAGCGCCATCAAACGCCGATCGGTTGAACCGTGCGGCTACGCAGGCTGAAAGCGATGATGGCGGAGATCAACATCGTGGCGCTCACGAAATACAATCCGAGCGAGAAGTCGCCGCTGATGCCACGCAATTTTCCGATTACCATGGGGCCGAAAGTGCCTCCGATCAGGCTTCCCATCGCGTTGATGATGGCAATCCCGGCAGCCGCGGCCGATCCGGAGAGGAACAGCGTTGGCATGCTCCACAGAGGCGGTTTAGCAGCATTCACCCCAAAATTCGCGATAGACAAGCCCACAATGAGCAGTACGATTGTGCTCGCCTGTCCAGCCAGCAACATGCCGATAGCCCCCGCAAAGCAGGCGATTGCAACATGTTTTCGGCGTTCGCCGGTTTTGTCGGAGCTCCTGGCCCATAAAATCATGCCGACAACGGCAATCAAATTGGGCAGGGCATTAATCACACCCAGTTCGAAATAAGAGTAGCCAAAGCGGCTCATCATCATCGGCGCCCAAATCCCTATGGCGTAAAGTCCCGTGGAGGTACCTGCATAGGTGAGGGACAGCATCAGTACCCGTGGATTCTTGATCGCATCCCAAACGCTGGTGCTGTCGCTGTCCGGGCGGGCGCGCCGCTCTTGATCCATTGCCGCGTTGAGCCAGCGTTTTTCGTCGTTTTTCAGCCAGCGGGCATCGCTCGGTTTATCGGCCAAATAGAAGAATGCAACGACTCCCAGCACGACGGTCGGGGCCGCTTCCAGGATAAACAGCCATTGCCATCCGTGCAATCCTCGCACGCCTTCCATCCCCATGATGGCGCCTGAGATGGGTGAACCTATCATATTCGATAAAGGGGCGGCCGCCATGAAAATGGCGGTGACGAACGCTCTATGCCGGCTTGGAAACCAGTAGCTCAGATAAAGAATAATCCCGGGAAAAAAACCGGCCTCCGCAAGTCCCAGACCAAAGCGCAGCGCATAAAAGCTGTAGGGGCCGACGGAAAATGCGGTGGCCGCGGACAAGGTACCCCAGACTACCATCAGCAAGGCGATCCATCGACGCGCGCCGACGCGTTGTAGCGCCAGATTCGAAGGCATGCCGCAAACAATGTAGCCGGCAAAAAAAATCCCGGCCCCGATGCCAAACGTCGCGGGGCTCAGCCCAATGTCCCGGTTCATTGTCAGACCCGCAAAGCCTACGTTGACACGGTTCAGAAAACTAAGAAAATAGAGCGCGATGATGAATGGCACGATTCTTCGGAAGGCTTTCCCGATGGTCCGTGTCTCAAGCTCCAAAGTTTCGACGGAAGTGCTGTTAATGGACGCCGGCTCAACCGGCGCAGAATAATTTTCCATGCTTGTCTCCTACGCGGCATAGGTTCGCCACACCGCTGTTCAGGTCTTTGTCAACGCACCATATCTCTGTAGGGTTCGCGTTATAGTTTTGGTTAAAGGACGCTTTGCTCCGGCAGATCGATCTTCATCCAAGGGTGATGCCGAAAATGCTGTTGCTCGAACTGGTCGATTGCATCGCCTTCCTTCAGCGTCAAGCCAATCTGGTCCAGACCCTCAAGAAACATCCGTCTTTGCCGATCAGGCAGCGCAAAAGGGAAGCGCTCGCCGAGGTCTGTCTCGATGCATTGATTGGCCACATCGATGGAGAATGTGCCGGCGTTGTTTGCGCACTTGAGAAGCTGTGCCACCACAGACTCGTCCATGATCAACGCTAATAAGCCGTTGGCAATGGAATTGAAATAGAAGATTTCGCCGAAGCTCGAAGCGATAACAGCTTTGAAGCCGGCCTGCTGCAATCCCCAAACAGCATGCTCGCGACTCGAGCCGCAGCCGAAATTCGATCCGGTGACTAAAATGGTGGCGTTGCGAAACTGCGGATGGTTCAGGACAAAATCCTGCCGCGGTGTAGCCGTTTCGTCGAACCGCATGTCGTGGAAAACGCCTTTGGCGAGCCCCGATTTGTCGATGCCCAGCAAAAATTGCTTGGGCATTATCTGATCCGTATCCAGATTATCGAAAGGCAATGGCGCGGCTATTCCCGTAATGATCGCGGATGGTTTTGCTTCGATCGTTTTGTCGTTAAACATGCTCAAATTCCTTGCGGATGTCGACGATTTTGCCGGCGAGAGCGGCCGCGGCAGCCATCACCGGGCTCATAAGATGAGTGCGTGCGCCGCGTCCTTGCCGCCCTTCAAAGTTCCGGTTGGTGGTCGATGCACATCGCTCGCCGGGCTTCAGCACATCGTCGTTCATGGCCAGGCACATGGAACAGCCGGGTTGGCGCCACTCAAAACCCGCCTCGATGAAGATGGCGGCCAAACCCTCGCGCTCCGCCTGGTCGCGGACTCGACCGGAGCCGGGCACGACCATGGCGCGCACGGACCGTGCGACGGTATGCCCCTCGACCAGCCGAGCGACAGAACGCAGATCCTCGATGCGTGCGTTGGTGCAGGACCCGATAAAAACGTGGTCGATTTTGAGCCCTTCCATACTCATGCCGGCTTCGAGGCCCATATAGTCAAGTGCTTTGGACGCATTCGCGGCAGAGGTGCTCTCGGCAGGACTGGCGGGTATCACATCTGCAATCGAAATGGCCTGGTCGGGGCTGGTACCCCAGGTCACGAAGGGTGCGACATGGGTCGCGTCGAAGGCGTGCTCGATGTCGAATATGGCATCCGCGTCCGAGGCCAGATCGCGCCAGGCGGTAATGGCTTGCGCAAGTTCCGCGGCGGCCAAACCTTTGAGCCGCTTGGCCACGTAGTCGACCGTGGTGTCATCCGGTGCGATCAGCGCGGCGCGCGCGCCTGCTTCGACCGTCATATTGCACACGGTCATGCGTGCCTCCGCCGAGAGTGCGTCGATGGCGGATCCGCAGTATTCAACCGCCATCCCTCGCGCGCCCTGGGCGCTGATCTTGCTGATTACATACAGCACCAGATCCTTGGCGGTGGTGCCGGCCGCCAACTGCCCATCTATACGGATGCGCATGTTTTTGGCGACACGATAGACCAGGGTTTGTGTCGCAAGAACGTGTTCCACTTCCGAGGTACCGATGCCAAAGCCCAAAGCACCCAAGGCACCGTAGGTAGTGGTGTGGCTATCGCCGCAGAGGATCACCATCCCAGGGCGTACCAAGCCTCGTTCGGGGGCCACCACATGCTCGATACCCTGTTCAGGATCGTTCACGTCGAACAAGTGAATGCCATGCTTCAGACAATTTCTGGTGAAGTTCGCGGCCTGACTCGCGGCCGCCTCGATGGTGATGGTGCGGCCCGCCACCGGCCCCGCGCGTGTGGGAATGACATGACTTACCACACCCATTTGCTGCTTGGGCCGGCGCACGCCGACCCCACGCTGGTCCAGCCCGGCGAATGCCTGCGGGCTGGTGTATTCGTTCATGATGTGAAAGTCGGCGTAGAGCACGACGTGCTGCTCGTCGACCCGCGAAACCGTGTGGCTTGCCACCAGTTTTTGATAAAGCGTATTCGGCATGATTTCCTCAATGCATGTCTCGGACCCGCGTGTTTTCAGATTCGCGGCTTTCTTTATGGGTAAACAGTGTAATTCGGTAATCAATGATCGATAATGAATAGATAATTAATCTACTCTGTACTAAAAGTTAATAATGAACGCGATATCCGACTTGGAATTTTTCATCCGTCTGGTCAAGCAGGGAAGCCTGTCCGCGCTGGCAAGAGAGATTGGGGTGACGCCGCCGGCTGTCAGCAAAAAGCTTCTGCTGCTCGAAAAGCGCTTGGGTGTACGACTTCTTACACGTACTACACGCCGAATTGCGATGACCCAGGAAGGAGAAATCTATCTCGCGACGGGATCGCAGTTGCTTGAGCAGATCCAGGAGATGGAGCGTACCGTGTCAAGCAGTCGCGATGTACCGCGCGGGCTGCTGAAGGTGAATGCGACTTTCGGCTTTGGGCGGCGCTATATTGCACCTGCGATTTCGGCATTTCGTCGTAGATATCCGGAGGTCGAGGTCCAGTTGGACTTGACCGACCGCCCGATGAATTTGGCGGAGTCGGCCTTCGATGTCGGCATTCGATTTGGCACTTTGCCCGATCAACGCATGATCGCGCGGATGCTGATCTCGAACCAGCGATGGGTGTGCGCCTCCCCAGACTATTTAGCTCGAGCGGGCATCCCCGCATTACCGTCGGATTTGCGCCAACATGCATGTTTGGTGTTGCGGGAAAATGACTCCGCCTACGGTACCTGGCACTTTACCAAAGGGCGGCGCCAGGAAACCGTGAAGGTGCACGGTGTGTTGAGCAGCAACGACGGCGAAGCCACGTTGAACTGGGCACTGGAAGGCGAGGGTATCTTGGTGCGTTCAAAATGGGACGTGCAGTCTTTTATCGACCGTGGTCGTCTCGCGCGAGTCCTGGAGGATTGGACACTGCCCAACGCCGACATCTACGCGATTTTCCCGCAACGGCTACACCTGTCCGCGAAGGTTCGGGTTTTTATCGATTTTCTGCAAAATCATCTGACGCAGACGATTGAGACACCATGACGTTGCTTGTCGTTTGGCTTACCAGGCTGAGCGCTACCTCGCCCGCAGATCATAATAAGTCACCATCTCCGCCGCGGAAAATGCCGCGTGCATTTGTGTCAGCAGTTCATGATGCTCGCGTATCGACACCAGAATGGCTTTGACTTGAGCCGCGTCGCCCGGATTCAGATGGCTTGAAATATAGACGCCTGTCACGGCGGGTGGAATGTCGTTGAGTTTGCTATAGGTCACATCCCGCCCCAGGCGTCGCGCGTCGGCAACTGGACGGCACCCAGGAAAACGTCGGCGCGGCCGGCTTCGACCATTTTTTCCGCACGCAAGCGCGGGATGACGGGAAACAGAAATGTACATCCCGCCGTGCCGCCATAGGTGCGGAGAAGGTCGGGATAGATGCCGGAAACGTGCCCGCCATCTTTGCTGATGCTGACCATCATGCCTATCTGCGACGCCGGAACGATGATAGGTCGAGAGCACGCCGCCCAGGCATCGATGTCGTTCAAGCACGCTACGGCGAGCAGTATAAGCCGACGGAACGACATCATTTCGAATTATCCCTGAAGGTCATCAGCCGGCTCGTTGTATGGCGGGTGCCTGCTCAGTCAAAGTTCAGCGTTCGACAGGAGATGGCGAGCGTGCTGCACCGAGCCGAGCGGGAATCCGCTGTGACGGGGAATCTTTAGTGCGCTACAGATGGATAAGTTCCATAGTACAAGAACTTGCTCACGCGAAAAAATCAAGTTTCTGCGACAAGTCCAGTCTCAGGGTAATTTCATTGATTTATCCGTAATAAGACTTAATAAAGAACGAAGCAGATCGAGGACCGCATCTGGGGCGACACGCTGGGAATTCGGCCATCCAGCGACCGAGGCGGATCTGCGTTTCCTTTGCAGGTATTCCTGGTCGAATCAGGATAAAATTAGATTCTTGGTCGAGAAAACTTCAGCAGAAACTCTACCGATGTCTGTTTACCTCAGGTATCCCCTCTTGTTTCGTCGCTACCCCACCACGACAAAAAGATTAAATTATTTCCACGTTTTTTTGCTTGATTCACATTTTGGGAAGATTTCAGTAACCCAGGCGTAAGCATCCAAAAAAGCGGTCTTGATTTAACCAAAGAAAGTAAATTTTAATTTATGAAAGTCTCGGCGTTAGATATAAGTCTTTGATTTTTTTATAATTTTTATTTTTTATCAGAAAAATATCAAATCTGCTTCGTATCCACAATGTGGCGCGCCGCGCAATGCCGGAATTACCCTGGCAGATTGGACATCTTGTTCCCATGAGCCTTACCTCGCTATCCTGAGCTTGATGCCGCATAGCGGTATTGACCGGCTTGCCGAAGACACCGAACCATTCCGGCGGCCGGTGCACCGAAAAAAAATAGTAAGCCAATTAGGAGAGCTAATGAAAAAGACCATCATTGCCACGTTGCTATGCATGGGGTCCGTCGCGGCCTATGCGCAGAGTAGTGTCACCATGTACGGCCGACTTGATACCGGTTTTCAATACCAGAACGGTTTGCCCGCAGGCAGTCGCATCAGTGCGGAAAGCGGCGATTGGGGCGAATCCGAATTCGGTTTGAAAGGAGCCGAGGATCTCGGTAACGGCACCAAAGCCATCTTCAAGATGGAAATGGGTTTGAATCTGGAGAATGGCAACTACAACAACGGCTCGCTATTCGGACGTGAAGCCCGCGTCGGCTTGACCAACGACACATACGGTACGTTAAAGCTCGGTTACGATGGCGCCGCCGAAATCCAGCAGGATAGCTGGGATCTGGATCCACAACTGATGCAATCATATGCTATCGCCACCCTGGTACGTGGGCGTAACTGGTCGCAAGCCGGCAACAGCGTTGAATACACCACGCCGTCGATGGGCGGATTGACCTTGAAGGGTCAATACGATTTGGCCAACAGCACCACATGGAATGCCGGCAGCCCAGGTAGTGCTCCAGGTCAGCTTGGTGCCACCAGCGGTTTCGGCAGTTCGCAAGGCCGGTCGGACGGGGTTAAAGCTCAATACAACACGGGCAACTTTGAACTCCAGACGATCTACGACGAAATTCGCGATCAATACGGTCAATTCAGCAACGTCTATCTGTACTCACGTTCGATTATGGCCGGCGGGACTTACACCCTGGGATCGGTCAAGTTATACGGCGGTTACCAGCACCTGAGTGCGGATGGCGCTTCAGAGGCAGGGTATAACGGGGCGACGGCACCCACCGGCGGTAGTTTGCCGACTGGGGTGGACCACGAATGGGCCGGCGCGGCATGGCAGGTGACGCCGGTTTCGGCTCTGACGGCTGCCGTGTATCACGCGAATGCCAATAATGGCAACGGCAACGCGACGCTTTATACGCTTGCCGGAACCTACAATTTGTCGCGCCGCACCTTTTTGTATACCGAGGTCGGCTATATCCACAACAGTTCGACCTCAAACATCGGTCTCGGCGATGGATATAGCGACCCTTACGGCCCCAACGCGAACGACAATCAGGCTGTCGGCAACACCAATATGAGCCCCGGTTATGGGCATGGCCAGCTCGGCACTTTCGCCGGCATCATGACGCAATTCTGATTGGACCCAAGAGGCTCGACGTCGAGAAAACGCGAGCCTCTCACATGACGTTGACTTCATATTTTTGCTGTTGCGCCGAGTCGGCTTAGGCCGTATTTTTAGTCAGGCGAAACGAAGAAACCAGCGTAATTCATGAGGTGAAGTATGCCGCGTCCAATGAAGATAAAGCTCGCCAGAGATGCTATCGATCACGACCTTCTTCATTTAGCTGTTGGCGAAAATAGTGCACAGCTTAAAGCCCCCGATGTAGAGGAAATGATTGAGCAGTTGAGTTACTTCCGCGCTGCAATGAAGCCCCAAATTCCCTTGGAGGTATCCCGCACTTATCAATTTGATGTCGAGTTTGATCCATCCTGGTATGTGGAACCTCACCCGATCGTTGACGGTTTGGCTTTTTTCCTGAGGCACACAGGATATGGTTGGACCGGATTTGTTTTTTCCGATGAAAACCTCGATCGTCTGTGTACCGAACTTTCAGGTTACGACGGCCCCGATGCGCAGAAATTGGATTTGCCTAGTTAAGTTCGTCGACACAACTGTTATGCGCAAGCACTTGCACCAAGTCAATGTTCCATAGAAGGATGCCAAAGATGGCACTGCATATAGAGATCAGGATGTTGGACGAATCTTCTGCCGACCTCTTGCTCGTGACATTGGGATCATCTCAGGTGGTGCTGGACACCAGCGATGTTGATGGGCTGATCGATCGACTGAGTAAACTCAGGTCCGGAATGCGACCCGTCACGCCGCAAAAATTGGCGATACCTCATCAATATGTGATCGAGATGGACCCTCGGTGGCAGATTGTGAAAAATCCGCTTTTCGATGGTTTGGTCATGTTGCTCAGACACAGCGGGCTGGGATGGTCTTGCTTCGCCATGCCGAATCACAGTATTGGAAAAATCCTGGAAGCGATGACCACTTATGCCAAGCCGGCGCACTTGTACCAAAGAAAATATCTGATGAAAAATTAGGGTTGGTTACGGCACCACAGTTTGACCACCAAAGTATGCGAAGTGGCTACCGCACCTTAGGTCGCAGCGGCCGCTTCGGTAAGTCAGGCTAACGTCCCGCCGGATGCCGATTTAATCAGCTTTGCTTTGCGCTGGGTTGCTGAGGCAGTCGTTCTGATATTTCACTTGCAATCGATGTTCCGCGCGTTCCAAATCGGCTGGGTAGTCGATCTCGTCGCCGGTAGGGTTGTAGCCGACCGACTCGAGTTCCGCCAGTTCCTGCATGAGTTGCGCATGTGTGACTTCGCCTTTTAACGGCTGAAACGGATAGTCGTTGCATTGCGCCGCGGTCAATGGCTGCGAAGCTTGGGCAGAGACACAGGCGATGCATAAAATTGCCGACGCTGATGCTTTTATCCATGGGCTCATTTGATCCTCTCATCTCGTGGTAATCCGATGCCGGATTGGTTGGACTTCGGTATTTCAATCGCGAATGCGTTGTTGAACATAGCGCAACGTAACTTCAGGATAGTTACGATCCACTATCGAATCGGTAGTCCTCGGATGAAAATGCTTTTACCTAGCGACGATAAAAATCTTCTGCGGCCTCGGTCAAGTCGTGGCGTCGAGCGTGCTGCCGATCGGCGGTAAACATGGATACCTCCAGCTCGGCGATGGATGAGTGCTGTGAGCAATTCACGCCGTGGTCCATGCCGATGAAAATTCAACGGCGATGGGGCGTTGTAACAGCGCGACAGGTAAATCATGCGTTTTCGCAACGGATGGCAAGGTCGAAAGCAATGGATCGGTGTCAACTCGCACACCTCGAAAAAATCGTCTCACTCCAGGCATGGACGAATTTATATCCTGTGTTACTCGACGCAGGCTCGGGCATTGACCGACTTAAGCACTGCCTGGTTCGAGGTAAATAACCTGTCGCCAGCAAGGAAAAAAATCGATGCCGAATTTTTTATAGCAGAATTTTTTACAGCTGCGCGCACGAATTTATACCAACGAACGCCGCCTATCTCAACGACATAAAGATGAAAAATGTTTAATGTTTGCGGCCCGCCAATGGGCTCTTTTTTCGTGAGAAGCTTCGGCTGTCGACGGTGCCGGCAGCTCCAGAAAACCGGGCTTGACGGGCACCGCATATAAAAACAGACGAGATCAAAGACTTACCGAAGAATGTTGTCATTGTCTCGATCTGCCGATGTGAACAGGAGAATTGCTGGGGCGGCGTGTGGTTGTAAAACATGCCACGGCGTCGTAGTTTGGATCGTCGAATTTTCTGATGTGGGGTGCTGCGCTTGATCGCGGTCAACGGGAGGCGCCCGGGTTTTATATTTATATGGGAAGGAAATATGAAGAAGAAACTATGTTTGTTGGCTGTCTGTGCTGCAATCACTTCGATGGCGCATGCTCAAAGCAGTGTGACTTTGTATGGCACCTTGGATGACGCGATTGCCGATTTCAGCAACGTCCAAGGCGCGAACGGTTCCGGCAATCAGATTCGCATGTCGTCGGGTAATCTGTCGCCGAATCTGTGGGGCTTGAAAGGCAAGGAAGATTTGGGCAATGGTTTGTCCGCCGTCTTCAAGCTCGAAAGCGGCTTTAACGTCAACAACGGCAACATGGGGCAGAACGGCCGCATTTTCGGCCGTACCGCGATGGTAGGTTTGAGCGATGCGACTGCCGGTACGGTTACGCTTGGCCGTCAATACGATCCGTTGATCGACTTGATCCAGCCGTTGACGGATGACGATAATTTCGGCTCCACCTTTGCCACGCCGGGCGACATCGATAACTATGACAATAGCTATCGCACCAACAACTCGATCAAATACGCCAGCCCGTCGTACGGCGGCTTCCAGTGGTCGGCGTTGTACGGTGTGGGCGGACAGGCCGGCAATGTGTCGGAAGGTCAGACGATTGCAGTCGCCGCGGCTTATAACAATGGCCCGGTTGGTTTTGCCGCGGGTTATTTCCGTGCCACCAACAATGGCAACACCACCAATGACGGCTCGGTCGGTACCTTTGACCAGTTCAATTCCAATAGTGTGGATTCGCCTGCCATCAATGGCGCGTTGGCCTCGGCTCGTTCGCTGCAGATCATTCGTGCCGCAGGCGACTACGCATTCGGCCCGGTTACGGTTGGCCTGTCGTACAGCAATGTCGACTACACCGATTATCTGACGACGGTCGGCGGCGGTAACGATACCAAGTACAACACCGGGCAGTTCATGATCAACTACCAAGCGACGCCTGCTGCGTTGGTGGGTTTTGGCTATAACTACACCAAGGGTTCGGGCAGCGATGTCAATGCCGCCTACAACCAGTTCAGCCTTGGCGGTGTCTATAACTTGTCCAAACGCACCTCGTTGTACGCGATGGCGGGCTACCAAAAAGCCACGGGCAACACCACCGCCTCCGGTACTTTGGCTCCGGCTACCGCCTCGTTCGCCGACTTTGGCTACGATGCAAGTACCGACAGCCAGTCGATGGTTATGGTCGGTCTGCGTCACCAGTTCTAATTGGGTGAGTTGACGCTTAATGTCAGTGAAGCTCTCTGCGGCCGATGTTGGCCGGAGAGGGCTTTGTAGCAAGTGAGGGCTAGCCATGCACCAACTCATACTCGATGACGATCTATGGACTCGGATCGAACCGCTGTTGCCGCCACCCAAGGCGCGCCGAACGCGTTACGTGGGGCGCAAACCGCTCGATGACCGAGCCTTGTTGAGCGGAATTCTAGTGGTATTGCAAAGTGGGGTTCGCTGGCAAATGTTGCCTCGGGAAATGGGTTATGGCTCCGGTATGAGTTGCTGGCGCCGTTTGCGCGACTGGCAACAAGCCAATGCCTGGAGTCGCATACAGGCATTGTTGTCGGTCAAGTTAAGTGCGGCGGATTGCATCGATTGGGCGCGTGTCGATGCCGATGCCGCACCTGTATCAGCGAACCGTCCCGCACGAAGTCGAGATCAGGCATCGTTGGCAGCGCGCGCGGTGTCGCTGTCGCCGCACTAAATATTGAGTTTCCGCGCCGCTCTCGTCGCTACCCGCCGACGTCGCCCAACGTCGCATCAGGCAGGCGCGAAGCGACCAAGTTCAGGCTGCGGCTGCAAATAGGCGCACCGCCTAAATCATTAACGCGGTTTTAGCAATTAAATTATTTTTAATAAAGCCATCATCAAATGGCTAAAGATCGGCACTTACTATGGCTCAGCTTCATCGGGTCATGCAATCGGTATGCCGGATGTCCCGGACATTGGTCACTTGCGATAGGTGACGGGTTGTAGTTCTCGTTTGAAGCGGGAGTGCATTGAGGGTCGCATTATTTCATGCGCGACCGACACCATCGCTTGATACGAGCAGACGAACCGACCGCATATCGCGCGATGGCCCGAAATATGGATGGATGATTGATCACGACTCAGTCGCTTCTGTTTCGCTCATGACGAATATGGCATGATGCCTGGTGCTACCTAAAATAGGTAGCACCAGGGTTTGCCAGACCAGGAGAAACGACTATGTCGCGGGTACTGACTATCGAGGACGACGAGATCGCGGCCAACGAAATTGTTACCGAGTTGGAACGGCGTGGTTTTACTGTGGATTGGGTGAACAACGGACGCGAGGGCATGATGCGTGCGATGAGCGAAGAATATGACGTGATCACCTTGGACCGGATGTTACCCGGGATGGATGGTCTTACCATCCTGACCACCATACGCAGCATCGGCATCCAGACGCCGGTACTGATGCTGAGCGCTCTCGGCGATATTGATGAGCGGGTCCGTGGTTTGCGCGCCGGTGGCGACGACTATCTGACCAAACCGTTCGACCCCGAAGAGATGACCGCGCGCATTGAGGTTCTGTTGCGCCGGCGCCAGGCACCCGCGGCGCAAGTTAAAACAGTGTTGTGCGTTGGCCCGCTTGAACTCGATTTGACCTCGCGTAAAGTCAGGCGAGACGGAGAGGAAGTCGAACTGCTGCCGACTGAATATCGGGTGCTGGAATTTATGATGCGCAACCCAGGTCAGACCATTACACGCACGATGTTATTCGAGGCGGTATGGGGTTATCACTTCAACCCCGGAACCAATCTGATCGATGTCCATATGGGCCGGCTGCGCAAGAAAATCGATCCCCCCGGAACCACGGCCGTGATTCAGACCGTGCGCGGCTCCGGTTATGTGCTTGCATAAAAAAAGGCGCCTTGAAAAAATCAACAGTTTCCACGCCCATAGACCAGCTAGGTAAACGCTGGCACACGACGATGTTTCGTCTGCTGTCGGCGTACGCCTTGATTTTTTCGCTCTCCTTGATCCTGATGCTGGGCTATATTGCGCTGACAGTGACCCGGGATATGGAGCGAGAAACCGATCTTGTGATGCGCTGGGAATTCACCTACTTCAATTCGATCGACGACTCCGGACTTCCTGCAGCCATTGCCAAGCGCATGGAGCGGGAGCAGATGAATCCCAACTTCTACGGTCTGTTTACCGCCGATGGCCATTATGAAGCCGGCGATATTTTGGCGGTTCCCGCAGGCTTATCGTTGCAGCGCGTCGGGTTGACCTGCAAACATACCTTGGCAATCAAGGGCAGCTCTTTTGCGCCTGTAACGCGGGCCATGGCCGAGCAGCGTCCGGACGGCGAAATTTTGGTGGTGGCTCAGGATCTGACGCATATTCTCCGGATTCGCGAGGCGATCATCCAGGCATTGATCGGCGGCGCACTGTTTTTTCTGATGGCGGGTGTAATCACCGGGGTGCTGGTCGGGATGCGGCAAATGCGGCGGGTGCGGATGATTCGCCGTGTCACGCTGCAGATTGCCCAGGGCGACTTGCAAAAGCGCTTGCCGGTCGGCGGCCGCGATGAAATAGATATGCTGGCGCATTTGGTCAATCATATGCTCGATGAAGTGGAGCGCCTGATGACGGAAGTGAAGGGCGCTTGCGATGGCATCGCTCACGATCTGCGCACGCCGCTTGGGCATGTGCGAACCCTGTTGGCGCGTATTGCGGAGCGAGCCAAAGCCTTTGATGACGAGCCGTTATCCCTGATGCTGGATCGTGCGCGATCCGATACCGATCTATTGCTGGAACGATTCCGTGCCATGCTGCGGATTTCGGAAATCGGCGCGTTGCAAAGACGCGGTGGTTTTGCCGAATTGCAACTGGAAACGCTGGTGGCGGAGATTGGCGAGCTGTATGAACCCCTGGCGGAACGCAAGTCAATTAATTTCCTGGTCAGTGCGGTGCCGGTCGCCCCAGTTTACGGCGACCGCGCCTTGTTGTTCGAGATGCTGAGCAACCTGATCGACAATGCCTTGAAATTCACCCCGCCCAACGGTGCGGTCAGTATCGAATTGACCCAGACACCGAAAGGCCCTGTGATTGATATCATCGATAACGGACCCGGCATTCCTTCGAGCGAACGCGATGCGGTACTGCAACTCTTTTATCGCAGCGAGCAGACCCGTCATATTCAGGGTTCAGGTCTTGGGTTGAGCGTGGTTTCCGCGGTTCTCCGGGTTCACGATTTCAGCATGGTGATCGGCAATGCCGAATCCGGCACTCACGTGAGGGTCGCATGCTGGACACAAACTCTCGCTTGAACCGCCTGTTTTTAGCCACTTGTTACTTCGTTCGGTGATGCGCATACTTTTGGTTTCTCCATCCAATAACGAAGCGGCATATTTGCACAAAGCGCTTCAGGAAGGTGCACATAGCGTTCAACGCGCGGACGATTATCGCGATGGCGTATTCCTCTCTACGCAGGAACGTTTCGAAGCGATTGTTGTGCTCGCACCCAAATCAAATTCCTATGCGGAGCTTATCGAAGTGCTGCCGAAATTTTCCGCAGCGCTTAATATGCCGGCCCTGATTGCTTTGTTGGGACCGGCAACCGCCGCCGAACGGGTGCGTGTACTACGTGCCGGTGCCGACGCATGTTTTGGCCAGCCTTATTCTCTGATCGAAATGCAGGAGCGGATGCAGTCCCTGCGTCGCGTCGTAAGCCCGCCTTTTACGCCTGGGCTGGTGGTACGCTCCTCGCTCAAACTCGATGCGCTGACTCGCGAGCTGGTCGAGGGTGAACGGCGCATGGCCGTCACCCGGCGCGAATATCTGCTGTTCGAATGTTTGCTGCGCGATCTGAATGCTCCGGTTCCGCGCGATCAATTGATCCGCTATGTGTGGCCTGAGAAGGACGATGTCGATCCGTCGAGCGTCAATCTGATGGTGGCGCGGTTGCGCCGAAAATTAATCCGCTTTTTTCCTGACATACGCATAGAAACCATCAGCCGTTTCGGCTACCAGCTCTCGGTGTCCCGCTAAAGAAGACGCACCGCTTGCCTCACTCACCTCATTTGATCCCGCTCCAGGCAAAACACTTCACCTGTCACTTCATTGCGTCGCAACGGCCGCTTTGCCAGACACACGCTTGCGGCATCAAACTTTCCTCCTCCATCCCGACTCCATTGCCGGGTTTTCTTGAAATTTTATCCGTCGACGGATCTCGTTCCAACCGGGCTTCGAACTTTAATGGATCTTGAACCACTGTTTCAATACGATCTTTTTTAAAGATTCATGTCAGTGTCGGAAATATAAAACACGTTTTCTGAAACACAGAATTTCACGGGAATCGGAACTCATTACCGATATATTTCGCTGTATTAGATCAGTCAATAACCGATCTAAAGTCCAGATTAGGATAGCTAATTACTGGGATGAACTAAACACGGCGACGGAATATCCATCTCGATGGGATTTTATAAATTGGAGTTGATGATAATGAAAAAACGCTTACTCGCGACTGTCATACTCGGTTCGGTTTTTGGGGTGGCACACGCGGATGACGGTAGCAGCATAGAACTGTACGGTATTCTCGACGTAGCCGTTGGCGGGGTAGAGCATAGCGCTAATGCGAATCCGCTGTTTCCCGCGACGGTCAACCCTGTCAGCAAGGTAAGTACCAAATTTAATCAGCCGGTGTATGGCATGTTCAACGGCGGCATCTCGGACTCGCGTTGGGGCTTGCGCGGGACTGAGGATCTGGGCGGCGGCATGCAGGCGTTCTTTGATCTCGAATCGGGTATCAACGTGCCGTCGGGAACCGTCAATAATGCGGCCGGCGCAATCGCCGGTTCGAATAACAGCGTCGGCGCCGCATCTGCACTGAGCGGCCAGTTATTCAACCGCGGTGCTTATGTCGGGTTGCGTCAAACCGATTATGGCTCGGTTGAATTGGGTCGCACCACGACATTGGGTTTCGACACCATTACCAATTACGATCCTATATTTGCCGCGCAACTATTCTCGCCGCTTGGTTTCTCGGGGTCGTATTCGGCGGGCGGTATCACGGAAGGTTCGCGTACCGACAACAATATCAAATACACCAATCATTACGGCCCCTTCAATTACGGTGTTTCATACAGCCTGGGCGGCGTCGCCGGGAGTTTTGGCGATGGCTCGACCATGGGCGCCAATCTCGGTTACGAAGCGCATAACTTCGGCATTCAGGCCACGTATTACAGCGCTCGCGATGCGGTTCACTCCGGCGCGCTGGTGGGCACCAATCCGATCGGCAGCACCGCCATCGGCACCAATGTAGGTGCGCTGACGCTGAACGACGACGAAGATTTTATGATCGCCGCCAAATATGCGGTAGGTGCCGCGACGTTCAAAGCCGGTTACGAACATTTTGAGTTGAAGGCGCCGTCCGATCCCGACGCGGCTGGTGCGACGGTTAACTATTACGGTTATACCGGGACCATTACCAACACCGTTCATCCGTCAAAAAACAATGTCTATTTTGCCGGCGGCGACTATAAACTCACGCCGATGTTGGATCTTGCCGCAGGTGTCTACGATACCCAGACGATCGCGTCGACGGGTGTGCTGGGCGGCAACCAACTGCAATACTCGATGTTGGTCGATTATCATCTCAGCCACCGTACCGATGTCTACGCAGGCTACATGTTCTCGAAATATAACGGTGCGGCGTTTGCCGGGTTCGAGGCGACCAACTATATTGTCGCTACGGGTATCCGTACCATGTTCTAAAGACTGGCAGGCCCGGCAGATGATGCGGGGCCTGTATCGGTTTTGGTATCGGCATCGGCGGTGAAGTTACTTGCCCGCAGATTTAGGTGTTTGTTGAACTGTCAGCTTAAGCCAAGCCGAATCCACTTGGGCTGACTCATTCCGCGGTATCAATCAAGCCGCTCTCGCGCTCGCTTCCGCCAGTTCTTCTTCCAACTGCCAATCATCCGATTCGGCCTTGAGATCATCGTTTGCCCGATGTTGGTCGGCACTCAGAATATAACCTGACCCGCGAATGGTGCGGATGGTCGGCCGCTCGCCGGGAATGCTGACTTTCTTGCGCAGCCTGCCGATATGAACATCGATAAGATTGGTGCCCGGGTCGAAGCGGCAACCCCATACCGCCTCGAAAATCATGGTGCGGGTCAAAACCTGACCAGCGTGCCGCATCATATATTCGAGTACCCGAAACTCGGTAGGATGTAATTCGATTTCGGTCTTGCGATGCATGGCGCGGCGTTTTACCAGATCGATTTCGAGTGACCCGACGCGCAGCGTGATTTCCGCGTTGACATCCTTGGCACGTCTGCGCAGCAACACCCTGACCCGCGCCAGCATTTCTTCGCGAGAAAAAGGTTTGGTCAAATAGTCGTCGCCGCCCGCGCGCAGCCCTTGGATACGCTGGTCGACTTCGGACATCGAGCTGACTACCAGCACCGGCGTTTCTATTCCGACCCCGCGCATGGTAGCGATAATTTTTAATCCATCGAGATCCGGCAGCATGCGATCCAGCGTGATGACGTCGTAGTCGCCGGTCATGACTTTCGCCATGCCTTCCCGGCCGGTTTGCGCCAGGTCTACGGAAAAGCCATCCGCGCTCAGGGTTCGAGCGATATCTTGAGATACCAGTTCGTCATCTTCAATGATGAGGACCTTGGGCATTTTCTTGATCTCCTTGAATGATTTGCTTCGTCAAGCAACCGCCCGAAGGGGAACGGGTTGATAGGTTGTGGTGTACTGACTCACGGCAAAATCGATAAAACTGCGAACCTTGCTTGCCAGTTGATTGCGCCCCGGGTACAAAATCACGATCTGGCGCGGCCCACCGTTGATCTCGAACTGGCTCAACAGCGGCACCAAGGTCCGGTCGGCGATATCTTCTTCAACCAGGGGAGCCGGCAAAAATGCGATACCCATATGATTGAGTGCAGCCACTCTCACCATCGCGCTGCTGGTCGAACGCAGAGTACTGTTCATCCGTACCTTGTAGGCGCCATTGGTATCGGAGAATTGCCACATGCACGACGAGCCGTCCGAGACCGAAAGAATGTTGTGCTGCGCCAGGGCGGATGGATCGCGCGGCGTGGTATGGCGCGCCAGATAAGCCGGCGACGCGACCAGAATTTCTTTGATACTGGTCAAGCCGCGACTGACCATGGTCGAACCCGCATGGCGCAGATCGTCGCTGAAACACACATCGAAGCCGCCTTCCGCCATATCGATCGGCGTATCGAAAGTGGTGACATCAAATGCGACGCGCGGATGCAACGTTTTATATGCGGCCAGCAACGAACCCAGGCCACCGGAGGCAAAAGTCATCGGCGTGGCAATACGCAAAATACCATTGGGGTCGCGAGTGGTTTCCAATAAATTGGATTCGACTTCTTCCAATTTGTCGATGATCATCCGGCACCCTTCGAGATACTGTTGGCCCGCTTCCGTGAGGGACAGGCTACGGGTCGAACGGTTCAACAGGCGCAGGTTCAGGTGCGCTTCCAGCATGCTGATGCTGCGCGTCACCGATGCGGTAGACAGGCCGAGTTGTTTTGCCGCGAGCGTGAAGCTGTCCAGATCGACTACTCGCATAAAGACCCGCATTGCTTGTATCTGGTTCATCGTCACGGCTCATGGTGGATTGGATACCTCACATCATGGATGGGTGCGTTTAACAGAGCGCCGCAAAGTTGATTAAGTATTTTTTAATTTTGAGATATGTTCATGAAACGGTGCTGCGATGACCGCTCATCGGAGTCGTGGAAGCATCATATGCGGCAGGTTCCGGATGGCGAAAAATCTACGTAAAGCCATATGGGATATGGGCTTTGTCTTGCCATTAAAAATCAATATGATATTTTTTTCATGAATTCAATGCGACGCTTTCATCTTGTAGATGCCGGGTATTTGATGAACGTTCTCGGGCGCTATGCGAGTCACATTCGATTCGTACGTGGAAGATCTGGCGGAATTCGCCTATGCCTGGCGTCAGGTGAAGATACGCGCTGATAGCGTCGGTCAGCCTGGACGGAGCTAGTTTGGCGCGCCTTCGACTTCCACCGTAGTTTGCAAATGGTTGGATAGAACCTCCACCAGTTTTTCCAGGCTCGGTCTAGGCAAGGCGAAGCAGGTCCAACCGAATCCCGAGTGACGGAAAAAAACCACCGAGCCGTTGAGCAGCGGATTGTATTCGACGTGCCAGACCGGGTCTATTTCTACCGGGTGTTGTTTGGTCCGGCTGATGTCGGGTGGAATGCACGGCCGCATATCCGAACGGAACTTGCCCAGCTCTTCGATCAGTGCATCGATCGTGGGCACCTGCAATATCAAACTCCCCGTTTCGACCGAAACGCGTAGACCGTTGTCGCCATAAGCGTCGACCAGTTCGATATTCATTGCACGCTTTTCTTGCATGGTGCTCTCCCTAACGCCGGACTCAGTGTGTTAGGGCCATCATAGGCGTGGGTGTTTAGCTTGGCGGTGTTGTCCTGGTTAAGATTTTTTTAAAATCGTTCGATATAAGGTGTGGGCCAAGATGCCCCGGCCGGCACGCCTTCTGTCGATATACATCCCAGAGCATCTTCGAGCACATCTTCCCGCATGAAAAATTCTTAATCCAGATTTGGATCTCTATTTACCTGACCTGCGGCATCCTGCTGTTATTTGAACATGTAGGGGAAGACGATGATTTATCGCATTGCATTGGGACTGGCGGTGACGCTTATGGTCACTACGGCTTCGCTTCATGCTCAGGAAATGGGCGCGGTCCCTGAACTGCCGGATACCGACGTTGGTGCTCCGCTGGCGTCGGTTAGTCTGCCCCACGGATTAGATCGGTCGCCGGTGGTTGACCCTGCCGCGCATCTTTCGTCTCTGCTTACACTTGAGGCGAAACCGAAGCCCGGTTCCGTCCGAGCGGATGTACTGCAACGCCTGAATGCGACGGTACGCGATACCGACCTGGCGCGTTTGAACGACATCTACAGTGCCCATTAGGCTGGGCTTGCCGCTTAAAGCCGTGAAGATCTTGCTCGACGTCCCGGTTTATCGGACCGTTGCGTGATTGCCAGGCGATCGAAGAACTATTAGAAATCCGGCACGTTTATCTGGCAGTCTCGTTTGTTAGTCTCATTTGGCAGTCTCCTTTGGCATCGCCAATCGGTCGCCACCCCGCGCCATTAAATTCCCTTTCATACATCGGATGGCTTTTCGTTAGGCACCGGTCCTTAACATTGCGACGTGCTGGCGAAACGTACGGAGCATCCCGATCTTTTGATCCGCTCCCCTCTGCGTCGACGCTCTTACCTTTTCATCGGAGTCATAGCAGATGCTGAAGATCGTCCGGCTGGCATTGCAGCGGCCCTATACGTTTCTGGTTCTCGCATTATTGATCTTGATCGCCGGCCCGTTGGCCGCAATGCGCACGCCCACCGATATTTTCCCGGATATCAAGATTCCGGTTATCAGTGTGATCTGGTCATACAATGGTCTTTCACCGGACGACATGGCCGGGCGCATTATTTTTTCCTATGAGCGAACCCTGAGCGCCACGGTCAACGATATCAAAACGATTCAGTCGACCTCGTTGCCGGGCTACGGCATCGTCAAGATTTTCTTCCAGCCGAATGTCGATATCCGCACTGCGACGGCACAGGTCACCTCGATTTCCCAGACGGTGCTGAAGTCATATCCGCCGGGCATCACACCGCCGCAAATCATCAACTACAGTGCCTCCACGGTACCTATCGTCGAATTGACGCTATCCAGTAAAAGCGAATCGGAAGCGCAGTTGTTCGACTATGCCAACAGCTTTATCCGGCCCCGGCTAGCCAGTATCGCAGGGGCATCGATCGCTCAACCCTACGGCGGGAAGTTGCGTGAAGTGCAAGTTGATATCGACCCGCAAGCATTACGCTCCAAAGGCTTGTCGCCGGCCGACGTCGAAACGGCGATTGCTTCGCAGAATCAGATTACACCTGTCGGTACCGAGAAGATCGGTACCGACGAATACGAAGTCAAACTCAACAATAGTCCGACTGTTATCGATGAGCTGAATAATTTGCCGATCAAGACCGTCGACGGGACCACGGTTTTGATGCGCGATGTGGCGCATGTGCGTGACGGTTATCCGCCTCAGACCAACGTGGTTCGCGTCGACGGCGGCCGCGCGGTGCTGCTGACGGTGATGAAAAGCGGTTCGGCGTCGACCCTCGATATTGTGAGTAACGTGCGGGCGATGTTGCCCGAGCTACGCGGTAGTTTACCCGCGGGCATGAAACTCGATGTGATCAGCGATCAGTCGGTGTTTGTCAAAGGCGCCATCACCGGTGTCGCACGTGAAGGTATTATCGCGGCGGCTTTGACCAGTTTGATGATTTTGTTGTTCCTCGGCAGTTGGCGCTCCACCTTGATCATTACCGCCTCGATTCCGCTGGCGGTATTGTCCTCGATCGCGGCACTATCGATAGCCGGCGAAACGCTCAATATCATGACCTTGGGCGGGTTGGCGTTGGCGGTCGGGATTCTGGTCGACGATGCGACCGTCACCATCGAAAATATCAACTGGCACCTGGAACAGGGTAAGGACGTCGAAACCGCGATTATGGATGGGGCCAAACAAATTGTCGGTCCGGCCTTTGTCTCCTTGCTGTGCATCTGTATTGTCTTTGTGCCGATGCTGCTGCTCAACGGTGTGGCTCGCTATCTGTTTGTGCCGATGGCCGAAGCGGTGATCTTCGCCATGATCGCCTCATTCATCCTGTCTCGTACCTTGGTTCCGACGCTGGCCAAATATTTGTTGCGGCCGCATGCAACCTCCCATTCGCATGCATCCGGCCACCTCGAATTTGTCATGGAGTCGCATGGCGATGCCGATGCGCCGGTCAAACGTCATGTTCTGCTGCGCTTCCAGCATGGTTTCGAGCGGCGGTTCTCGCGCTTGCGCGATGCTTATCGGCATCTATTGACCGCTGTCATGTTCAATCGGCGCAGGTTTGTCTGCGGCTTTTTAGCGGTTACTTTGCTGTCTTTCGCGCTGGTGCCGTTGCTCGGCAGGAATTTTTTTCCGGACTCGGATTCGGGGCAGATAGCGATTCACGTAAGAGGCCCGGTCGGGTTGCGGATCGAAGACACGGCGGCCTTATTCGATCATGTCGAGAGCCGCATCCGCGCCACCGTCCCGCCGGATCAGTTGCAGGGCATGGTCGATAATCTGGGTCTGCCGGTCAGCGGTTTGAACATGGCTTATAACAATACCGGCACCATCGGCGAGCAAGACGGCGACATTCTGCTTACCCTGAACGAGGGGCATGCACCGACTGCGGCTTACGTAAAACAGTTACGCACCGAGCTGCCGCGCGATTTTCCAGGGGTTTCTTTCGCCTTCCTGCCGGCGGATATCAGCAGCCAGATTCTTAACTTCGGCTCGCCGGCACCGATCGATCTACAGGTTCGTGGGCGCGACCTGGAAACAGATATGAAGTATGCCAATCTGTTATTACGCCAACTGCAACGTATTCCCGGCATCGCCGACACGCGCATCCAGCAGTCCCTGCAGCGGCCGCAACTGCAGGTGGACATCGATCGCACCCGCACCGATGAACTGGGGATTACCGAGCGTGACGTGACGGATAGTCTGACAATTGCACTGGCGGGAAGCTCGCAGGTAGCGCCGGCGTATTGGCTTAATCCGCGCAATGGCGTGTCCTATGCGATCTCGGCGCAGACCCCGCAATATAGCCTGGACACCTTGTCCGACCTGGAAAATCTGCCGATTACCGGGGCGGCCCATCATCCCTCGCAAATCCTCGGCGCACTGGCGACCATCTCACGGCATCGTAGCGATGCCGTGGTTTCTCACTACGCGATCCAACCGACAATCGATATCTATGCGACCACCCAAGGGCGCGATTTAGGCGGAGTCGCCGGCGCGATTCAGAAAATCGTCAAAAACGACGCGGCGCAGCTACCCAAAGGGGTCTCGGTCCATCTGGAAGGCCAGGTTCAAACCATGAATACGGCTTTCACCGGTTTGATTCTCGGCTTGATCGGTGCCATCGCCTTGATTTACTTGCTGATCGTGGTCAATTTTCATTCATGGATTGATCCGTTTGTGATTATCACCGCGCTCCCGGCCGCGCTGGCGGGCATCGTCTGGACTCTGTTTGTGACCCATACCACGCTATCCGTTCCGGCTTTGACGGGCGCCATTATGTGTATGGGGGTGGCAACGGCAAACAGTATTTTGGTGGTCAGCTTTGCTCGCGAACGGCTGGCCCACACCGGTAATGCGATTGAAGCTGCGCTGGAAGCAGGCTTCACGCGTTTTCGCCCGGTGTTGATGACGGCGCTGGCGATGATTATCGGCATGGCGCCGATGGCATTGGGGCTCGGCGATGGCGGTGAACAGAATGCCCCGCTGGGACGGGCTGTGATCGGCGGCTTGATTGCCGCTACTTGCGCAACTTTACTCTTCGTTCCCGTGGTATTCAGCATCGCCCACCGCCGCGACAAAATCAGCTCGGCATCCACTCAACATTCCGGAGAAGTTCATGGTCAAGCATAAAAATGGTGTCGCGCCGGTGCGCCGCCCGCAGCGAAAATACCTGTTCGGTTTACTCGCATTGCTGGTGGTGGGCGTGGTGGTGGCGCAAGGGGTTGTCAGCCGGGTTCATCATATGACCAACCTGCGGCGCTGGACCGATGCGCAGGCAATGGCTTCGGTCAATCTGGTTCACCCGAGCCTGGGCAAGCCCGATCAGAGCCTGGCTTTGCCCGGCAAATTGGAGGCTTTCACCGATGCGCCGATTTTTTCCCGGGTCAGCGGCTACCTGAAAACGTGGAATGTCGACATCGGTGCGCGGGTCAAAAAAGGCCAGGTATTGGCGGAAATCGAAACCCCGGACTTGAATGCGCAACTGACACAGGCTCAGGCTAATCTCGCCGATGCGGTTGCCGCCGCGCAACTGGCCAAAAGTACAGCCAAGCGTTGGCAGGAGATGATGGTCAGCGACTCCGTGTCGCAACAGGCCGCGGATGAAAAAACCGGCGATTGGCAAGTCAAGCAAGCCGACGCGGCTGCCGCGCAGGCGAATCTGCAACGGCTTCAAGCACTGGAGTCGTACAAGCTGATCGTCGCGCCGTTCGACGGTATCGTCACCAATCGGCAAACCGATATCGGTCAATTGATTACCGCCGGCAGCGATCAGGGGTCTCCGCTGTTTCGTGTCGCCGACGAGAAACAGTTGCGGGTCTATGTCGACGTGCCGCAAAACTATGCCGCCGCAATCGGGGCGCAGATGCAGGCGACCCTCACGGTCCCCGAATTACCGAGCCGGACCTTTACCGCCAAGTACCTCAATACCGCAAGCGCGATCAATACCGCAAGCGGCGCCGTTACCATCGAGCTGCTGGTCGACAATGCCGACGGCCAATTGATACCCGGCGCCTACACCCAGGTCCATTTAAATCTTGGCGCCGGCGCCGGCGCCGGTGCGATGCAAGCCCTACGCCTGCCTGCCACCGCGCTGATCCTGGGTGATCATGGCGAAGAGGTGGCCACCGTGAGTCAAGACGGGCACGTGGTGATGAAGCCGGTGACGATTGCGCACGACCTGGGCGATTTTGTGGAAATCGGTACGGGTATCACGGCTGCCGATCGAGTGGTCAATAATCCGCCGGATTCTATCGCCAACGGCGACCAGGTCCGGGTCGCCAGCGACACGGTCGATGCGGCGGCTGCCGCTGCTGCTGCCGGTCACCTCGCGGCAGGCAGCGCGAGTGGAGCGGCGCATGCGTAAACTCAAAATAATTACTGCAGCAGTGGCGACAAGCCTTTTTTACGGATGCTCGCTGGCTCCGGTCTATCACGTGCCGCCCATCGATATTCCGGTGGCCTACAAAGAACCCGGGCCGTGGCAAACCTCACGACCCTCGGACCGGTTGCCCCGCGGCGACTGGTGGATTTCGGCGCATGACACGGAATTATCGCGGCTCGAACTTCAGATCGATAAGGCCAACCCCGATCTTGCGGCGGCGGTGGCCCGCTACGACGAGGCGACAGCTTTCCTGTCGCAGACTCGCGCGGGCCTGTTTCCGCAACTTGGCGTCGGCGGAGCCTTGACCAATAATCGGCAATCCGACAATCGGCCGTTAAGAGGTAGCGGCGAGCCGAGTGTCTACGGCGCCAACAGTTTAACCTTCGAACTGGATTACGACTTCGATCTCTGGGGGCGGGTGCATAACGAAGTGGCGGCCAACAAAGACCTGGCCCAAGCGGGCGCGGCGGAGATGGAGTCGGTACGGCTCAGTTTGCATATCAAACTGGCGGACGCGTATTTCTCCTTGCGCGGCGACGACGAAAAATTGAAATTGCTGCGCGATAGCGAAGCCGCCTATGCACATGCCTTGAAAGTGACCACAACGCTCTTTCATGGGGGTGTCGCGCCCGCCGAAGACATGACCCGCGCCGGCACCAACCTGTACACGGTGCGCGCGCAGATTGACGAGATCGAGGCGCAGCGGGCGCTGAGCGAGCATGCGATTGCCAGTTTGGCCGGCATCTCCGCCTCGTCTTTCGCCATCCCCCCCGACGCCAATCCGGTCAATTTCGATGCGATTCCGCTCGATGTGCCGTCGGCATTGTTACAACGCCGCCCCGATATCGCCGCGGCCGAGCGCCGTGTTGCCGCGGCCAATGCCTCGATTGGCATCGCACGTGCGGCGTTTTTCCCGGATATTTCGCTGAGTCCGATGATGGGCTTTCAAAGCGACAGCACGGCTAATTTGTTGAGTGCCTCGAATCTGATCTGGGCCATCGGACCGCAGTTGTCGGCCACCTTATTCGACGCCGGTTTGCATCGGGCCGAGCTGGCTGCCGCGCGCGCCAAACTCAATGAGTCAGCAGCGAATTATCGTTCCACTGTACTGCGCGGTTTCCAGGAAGTTGAGGATAATCTCGCGCTGCTCAGTCATCTGCGCGATGAAGCCCAGGCGGAAGATCTGGCGGTGCAGAACGCACAACGCACCTTGAAATTTTCCTTCAATCAATACCAGGCAGGTGCGGTGAGTTATCTGGATGTATTCGAAGCACAAACCGCGGCGCTGCAAGTGTCGCAAAGCGCCATCGATTTGCGCGTGCGCTACTTGCATGCTTGTGTTGGATTGGTCGGTGCCTTGGGCGGGGGCTGGCCCGGCATTAAGGCGGACCAAACAGATCTGCCCGCAGCGCAGATACCTGGCGCCAAGACCCGCAGTCCGGTTGAAGCACCTACCGACGCGGGCCTCGCCCTATCTTAAGTATCGCCGCGTGGCGGTCTGCTGAGCCCTCAGTGCAGGGCGATTTGCGGCGCAGCGTGTCAAGCCACCTTGGTAAAAACTATCTGTGGCATATCTGTGTGAAGCCACGTGCGTGCACCGAGTTAAAAGCGGCCGTGAAAATAGCGCAGGCGCAACAACCGAGCTATTCGTCGATTGATGCGCCTGCGCAAGACTTGCCGTGGGCGGCACTACAGGGTGGTGCAGGTGCTGCGCTTCCTATGACGAAAACGCGGCAGTCTTGATTCAATAGCGATTACGAACCTTCGTAGGTTTTGTTCATGATGGCCAGCGAGCCGTCTTGCTGAGCCTGGACCAGCTCTTGATACACTTCGGCGCGCGTCTTGGCGTGTACCGGTTGTGCATACGAAGGAACTTGCTGGCTGGCTTGCGGCGCCGGCTGCGTGACGTTGGATTGCCACTGCGTAGCGGCCGGTGTGGTCGGCGCAACTGCGGAATTGACTTGGGCAAATGCGCTGCCGGTGGCGACGGTGGCGATCAATGCGACGGAAGCGATGAGGTATTTCATGATGGCGATCCTTAAAGATTAAGTGAGTGACCAAACCTCTTTAGCAACTAGGTTGTGGCTTGGTTAAGAATCAGGATAGTTAGCTTGGGGTAGCGGATCGGTAGCGTGAAAGTGAAATGAAATTTAATTTTGACGGGCGAACGAGGTGGACGAAGTTTGGTGCGTTCAATGATGGGCGTACGTGGTCGCATTCATCTGGGCCAGCGATCCATCTTGTTGCGCCTGGACCAGTTCCTGATAAACCTCGGCCCGGGTCTTGGTCATTACCGGTGCACTGTATGACGGGGTTTGCTGACTGACATAGCTCGCCGCAGCCGGAGCATGATGAGTATCCGGCACCGGCGAGGTATTGGATTGAGCGAAGACGCTGGTGGTCAAACCGGCAATGGCGCAAGCAATGAATAAGTGTTTCATGTTGGCTATCCTTAACGTGGTCGAGTTATCGGGCCAGCTAACGCAGACTGGCGTCTGTGTCGAGTGGTCAACAGCAGGATAGTCAAAGGCATGTAGCGGACTGATTGCCTCCAGGTGAAATCTAATTTAAGAACATGACTTGAACGGGAGGGCGTTGATTTTCCCGCGGCGGGAGTCGAACTCGATACGGCCACGACTCAACGTTGCCCGTGCGAATACATGACGCCGGCTTGGCATATGAATAAGAGTGGTTTTCCGGCGACTCGGGTATTCCCGACTAAAGTCCATGCGCAGGAGCAAGAGGTCGCGGCAACGGGGTGGGCTAGGCTGACCGAGTAAGGCACCCGGGGTGACGCGGGGAGAGGTTGTTGAGGCGAGTCGTTTGGCGTTGCGCGAGTTTGTGCCAAAGCGCAACCGAGGGATGTCCATTAGGCGCTACAAATGGCCCGAGATTGACGATTTATGCTTAAATCGCGGCATGGTAGTACCCAAATAAGTCAGCGCTCAACCCGCCGTCAGGGTCAATGTGCCCAAAACGGCTTTATTAAGACCTCCCATGCTCTCGTCCATCCGCATCCGAATTCTAGTCACCTGCGTGGCTATTGTGGTTGCTGCGCTCGCTGTCACCGGCATCATCAATTATCTGGTGGCGCGTTCTTATAACCAGGACAGCATCAACCAGAATCTGGCTGCGATTTCCGCCGGGCACTCGCTGGCGATCAGCGATTGGGTGGCGGAGAAGTCGGCGATGGTTGCCTCGATTACCCCGCCGCAACTCGACGGCGATGCGACCACGGTGGTCACGCAACTTAAATTGAGCGGCGATTTTTCGTCCGCTTACGTGGGTTATCCGGATAAACGAGCCACCTTCAGCGTGGGTCATCCGCCGCCCAAGGCAGACTACGATCCGACCGCCCGGCCCTGGTATAAACAAGCGGTCGAAGTCGGCCGGCTGACCGTGACCAAACCTTATACCGACTACACCACACATAAGCTGGTGGTTACCTTTGCGCGCCCCATAACCGATAGCGGCACGCTGAAAGGCGTGGTCGCGGCGGATATCTTCCTGGATAACGTCAGCGCCAACGTGAATGCGATTCACCCGACACCGGCCAGCTTTGCTTTTGTGGTCGATCAAAATGGCGTCATCATCGCCCACCCCGATGCCAAGCTAAGCTTGAAGCCCGCCACCGATCTCGCCCCGGCCCTGACGGCCGATGCGCTCAGTGGATTGGCTTCCGCGACGCAGCCGCTGGCGGTGGAGATCGGCGGCGCAACCAAATTGCTGCATGCCGAGAAGATCGCCGGCACCGATTGGGATTTGATTATCGCGCTGGATCAATCCGACGCCACGGCGGGGATGCATGCTTTGGCCGGCACCGACTTTATCAGTCTGCTGATTGTGGCTTTGGTCGCGGCGCTCCTGATCGGCGCGCTCACGGCGCCCCCGTTCAAACGTCTGTCGCAAGCCCGCGACGCCATGGAAGAAGTCGGTTCGGGCAGTGGCGATCTGACCAAACGCTTACCGGCGTCCGGCAACGATGAAGTCGCCGCCATCGCCCGTTCGTTTAATCTGTTTGTCGACAAAATGACCTCGGTGCTGATCGAGATTCGCGACAGCAGCGAGTCGGTCAAAAGCGCCGCGGCGGAAATTTCCCAAGGCAACCAGGATCTGTCGGCGCGCACCGAACACGCTGCCTCATCGCTGGAACAGACCGCCGCCTCGATGGAAGAAATCCACGGCACGGTGCGGCAGTCGGCCGAATCGGCCAGCCAGGCCAACCGGCTGGCCAGCACCGCTTCCCAAGTGGCGTCGCGCGGCGGCGCGGTGGTCGCCGAGGTGGTGTCGACCATGGAAGCGATCTCGGATTCGTCGCGGAAGATTGCCGACATTATCGGCGTGATTGACGGCATTGCGTTCCAGACCAATATCCTGGCCTTGAACGCGGCCGTGGAAGCGGCGCGTGCCGGCGAGCAGGGCCGCGGGTTTGCGGTGGTGGCAGGCGAAGTCCGCACGCTGGCGCAACGCAGCGCGCAAGCGGCCAAGGAAATCAAGCAACTGATCAACGACTCGGTCAGCAAGGTCACCTCGGGCACGCAACTGGTGTCGAACGCGGGCGATACGATGCAGGAGATTGTCGATAGCGTGCAGCGCGTGAGCAATATCATCGCGGAAATCACGGTGGCGACCAGCGAGCAAAGTACCGGCATCGGGCAGGTCAATCAGGCCGTGACGCAGCTTGACGAAGTCACCCAGCAAAATGCGGCGCTGGTGGAAGAGTCGTCGGCGGCTGCCGATTTCCTCAAAGAGCAATCGTTTAAATTGGCAGAAGTGGTCGGGCGCTTCCGTTTGACCGAAGTCAAAGCGTTTAACTAAAGCCCCCTTGCTGCATTAGAAATGCCTTCCCGGAGATCTTTGACCTCGGGGAATTTTTTTGTCTGGGCCATTTTATGCCGACCAAATCTCCGACTATCTACTCTCGGGAAATTGTGTAAATATCGCGCTTTCAATAAAGCACCAACCTCATGATTCGATTGTTCCTGCGCGATAAGTTTTTGCCTATGGCCGGACCGATTGCGCCATGCCGTAGAGGATATCCGACACGTGATTGGATGATGCTGATGGCCGTGTGCATGAGTTTCCACGCGCGGCAAACGCTGGCCGACGAACTGGCCTGCAAACCTCAAGGCGGCGCTGCCGGCCGCCCCGCGATAGGTATCGTGTTGTCGGGCGGCGGCGCACGCGGTTACGCGCACCTGGGTGTGCTGCAGGTGCTGGAAGAAAATCGCATTCCGCTGGACTGCATTGCAGGTACCAGCATGGGCGCCGTGGTGGGTGGGTTATATGCCAGCGGCATGAGCGCGGCCGAATTGCAACGCCGGATGGCACAGATCAATCTGGTCGACATCACCTTCGACGTGAACGAGCGCGCCGACCTGCCTCAATTGCAACGCGAAGACGAGCGTTCCTATGTAAGTAACTTGTCGTTCGGTTTCGGCGGCGGCCGCTTCAAGCTGCCGGCGGGGCTGGTTCAGGGCAATCGGTTTCAGGCGCTGTTGCAAGACTTGACCTCGACCATTCCCGGCAACCTGCCGTTCGATGCATTGCCTATTTGCGCCGCTGCTCGACTTCGATGTTTCAAGAGATTGCGCAACGTCATGCGTCAGTGCTGGAGCGCATGCATCGGCCATTTTTATACAAAAAACTGGGTCCTCGCGGCCGGCTCGCGGTCAGCCTCGATCATTATGAAATCGCCTTGCTGTGCGCGCCGCACCTGACCCGGTGTGTGGCCGGCGAGGGCCGGGTTCCCCTGGCGAGTTTTACCGTCGGCGCCGAGCGCTGGCGGCTCTCGCTGGAGGCGGATATGCAATTTCAAAACGAGGGCGACTGGACCCTGGCGATCCGGGATGAAAGCGGTTGCAGGCTGGTTTCGTGTACCTTCAGTTTTATCTACCCCAACGGCAGAGATGCCGGTCCGCACTTGTGTATCGGCTGTGTTCAAGGGCCGGACTCGCGGATCAACGGCCGGGAGATGTTTCGCGCGCTCACCAAAAACTGGCATGGCTTGCGTCCCAAGATTTTTATCGTGTATCTCGCACAGTGCGTGGCCGCCGCCTTGAACATGGAAGAAACCTTGATTGTGTCCAATCGCATGCATGTTTATGCGAGCTGGCATTATTTTTGGCGCAGACCGAGGATTTCAGCGGATTACGACGCGCTATCGCGTGAGTGCGGCGCGGTTGCCCGGCGCGACGGCTGGTTTGTCCTGGCCACGCAAGCGGCACTGGCCCCGCCGGCTGAAAGCACCAAGGCCGGCAGTGGGCCGCGCCGCAAACGCAATGCCTTGCGCGCCGGTCTGGCGCGGCAGATCATGGAACAGCTCGCCGCACTGGGCTAGGTTTGTCGCATAAGATCTATTTGCATTGCAAACGGAGGGCGATTTGTTATGCCTGCCATAGAGAATTTTTTACGCTACAGTGGGCTGATTATTGACCTTCGCCCACCTTCGGGGTAATCCCTGTAGGCTAGGGCCTGTTCACGCTAATAATGGGCTTGCGTTGCCACCCACAAAGGGCGAGGGCAAGGAATGGGACGCGGCGAATACTTTGCGTATTCGCAAGGAGCATGCCGCCGCCCTC
>Ga0302313_10000376_pt1 | contig 40645 bp, 29 predicted proteins | sample III_Palsa_N2_2_FD_200454 | JGI IMG/M metagenome (GOLD analysis project Ga0302313, IMG submission 200454) | Peat permafrost microbial communities from Stordalen Mire near Abisko, Sweden - III_Palsa_N2_2 | ecosystem: Environmental > Terrestrial > Soil > Palsa > Peat permafrost | place: Sweden...
CGCACTCACAAACGCACTCGCCGAAGTCGCCGGCTTGCGGTCCACTTCCAGGATCACATCCCCCGGCTGCAGCCCCGCATCGTCCGCCGGGCTCTCCGGACGAACCCGCTGCACCAGCACGCCCTTCACCTGCTCCGGAGCATGTATCTGCTGCCGCGCATCGGCGGTCAAATCGCCAACCGCCAGCCCCAGCTTCCCATGCTGTATGCCGCCATCATTGTCCGCCGTCTCCACATCATCCTTGCCGTGGAACGACCCAACCGTAAGGCTCAGCGTCGCCAGCTTGCCATCACGAATCACACCCAGGGCAATCTTCGTCCCCGGCCTGTCCTCGCTCACCGCAACCTGCAGCGCGCTTCCATTGGCAATCTTCTGCCCATTCAGTTCGCTGATCACATCACCCTGCTTCAGCCCCGCATTCGCCGCCGGAGAGTCCGGCGTCACCTGCGACACAATCGCGCCATTCGCATCCTGCAAATTGAAGAAGTGCGCATTCTCCGGCGTCACATCGTTCATCGCGATGCCCAGATACCCATGCTCCACCTTGCCATGCGCAATCAGCTCAGTCGTAGTCACATGAACCATCTGCGAAGGAATCGCAAACCCCGCACCCGCAAACGATCCGCTGTCCGAGATGATGAAGGTATTAATCCCCACCAGCTCTCCATGCGCATTCACCAGCGGCCCACCCGAGTTGCCCGGATTGATCGCCGCATCCGTCTGGATATACCCACCCGGCTTCCGCGCATCATCCGAGTAAGGATTCGGCCTGTTCACCGCGCTCACAATCCCACGCGTCACCGAAAACTGAAAGTACCCGAACGGGCTACCGAACGCCAGCACAGTCTGTCCCGGCTCCAGCTTGCTGGAGTCACCCCACGCAATCGCCGGCAGGTCCGTAGCATTCACCTTCACCACAGCAAGGTCAGTCAGCTTATCCACGCCCACCACCTTGCCCGTCAAAATCCGCCGATCATGCAACGTCACTCGAATCTGCGTCGCTCCATCGACGACATGATCGTTGGTCACGATGTATCCATCCGGAGAGATAATCACACCACTGCCAATCCCATGCTGAATCTGCGGCTGTTGCGGCTGCTGCTGCATTCCACCCTGCCCAAAGAACTGCGCAAAGCCCGGCGGCAGACCCTGCATCCCACCCTGCTGCTGTTGCTGGTCGTCAGCCTCCTCCTCATTCCCCTTGGACGTCACAGCGATATTCACCACCGCCGGCGTCACGCGCGCCGCAACCGACTCCATCGCATTATCCAGCGAGGTCAACGCAGCCACACTATGGTCGTCCAACGGCGATGCCGTATTCGACGACGCATGTACCCCATTGTGGTTAACAAACAACACGACGCCCAGAGCAACCGTAGCGGCGACCGACGCCGGAACCAGCGAGTCCCGAAACTTACCTACTAATTTATTAGTCATTACACTCATGAAACTATCTCCTTTGAAGCATCTACAGGGTTAGTGAATCTCTGAACAAGTCGTCTTTTTGAACGGGCTAAACTTAGTCCCGCCATGTTTAGCGCCAAAGGCGCGGCAATATCCCAGCCCAGGGCAACGCCCTGGGTAACAAGCCCCATTTGAGCCAAGGGCTGAAGGCCCGACATAAAATCTCGCCTTACCGACGCTCTCGCAGAACCGGCCAGGCTTTGAAGGGGCGGGACTTCAGTCCCGCCATAAACTCAATGGCTAAAATGTGGCTTTAGCCACTGAGGGAGTGCTTGCGACTCATACAAGACCTCCTTACAACTGAACGATCAGCCAGCCATCCTGTACCGGAATGGCCGCATAAGTAAACTGCGAATCTCGTGTAAAAGTCACCGCGACAGGCCTGTAACCACCCGACGCATCCTGCTTCCATCCAATCAAAGTCTCTGTGGACTGCATGCGCTCACTCTGGCGAACATCAACCACATCTGGCGTACGGCTGATGTGCAACTGCTTCGTCGCAACAGGCTCAGCAACCCGACGCCGTGGCATCACAGCCTTCACCAGCTCAGCATGAGCTGCCTTCGGCATCTGCAACACCGGAGCAACCGCCAAACTTGGAGCACCAACCGCAGCAGTCGTAACCACCGAAGCATTGCTAAAGCTAACAAGCTGCGGCGTCCGCTCCAACACCATCACCCCGCTCGCCGTCCCAGCAATCATCACAATCACCATCGCAGCAGTCTGCACCCGACCCATCTCACCCCCCGGCGTCCGCAGAATCCGCGTCACCCGACGAGCCAGTTCACTCTGCCGCTCCCAAGCTCCAAGCGCCAGCAAAGCCCCGCGTCGAATCATCGACTGCTCTGCAAGATTCGCCAGGCAGGTCGCATAAGCCTTCCGCGCGCCCGTAGCCCGCAGCACGCCATCATCACAAGCCAGCTCCCGCTCCACACAAAGCCGCCGCTCCACCCACAACAACACCGGATTCACCGGAAACAAAACCAAACTCACTTTCTGCAACAGGTTCGTCCAATCATCCCCCCGCCGCAGATGCTCCATCTCATGCAGCACAATCCGCTCTAGATCACCCGCCGAAAGCTTCATCAACAACCCCGGCGGCAACAAAATCAGCGGCTTGAAAAACCCAACCACGCTAGGCACACTAACTTCATCAGACACACACAACCGAACCACCCGACGCCCAAACAACCCACCACAACTCCTGTCATCTCGACCGAAGGCGCGCTTTTGCGCCGCAGTGGAGAGATCCCCGTATTGGCTCTTGCCGGCAGCTGCATAATTCTCCGGGACAGCCTGAAACTCCTGCCCACCAATCCCAAGCCCAACCAATTCCGCAGGAACCTCAATCACCCGCGCCCGCTTCGCTATCCCCCGCAGATACACCGCACTCCGCACCAACTGCGCCAACCTAACCAGGCTCAGCCCCACCCAAACCCCACCCAGCGCCCACGCCCACCGCACCTCAAAGTGCAGCCTGGCCGCCTGCCCCAACCCACCTTCCGCATGAAATCCAAAAGCAAACGGCAGAACCACCAGCATCAAAAACACAACCGTCCAAACCAGCGACCGCGCCGCCGCCCCAACACCCGGCAACAACCTCAGGCACAAAGCAACGCAGGCCACAATCACCGCGCCCTTCCAAACCGCAGACACCAGCGAACCCGCCGCCACCGTAGTCAGACTAGCCAAATGAAGAAGCATAGGCGAGAGAGTCTGCATAGCTATCGCGCCACCTTACGGCGTTCGACCCTGACCTGCGGCGGATCATCCGTCGCCCCATCAATCGCCTGCCGAATCCGCTTCAACTCATCCGGCGTAATCTCATCGTCCCCCAGCAGCGAAAGCAACAACCGCTCCCGCGAATTCCCAAAGAACCGCTGTAGCACATGCCGCACCTCCGACCGGCTGGCCTCATGCTGGGCCACCAGCGGGCTATAAAGAAACGCCCGCCCCTCCTGCCGGTGCGTCACATACCCCTTCTTCTCCAAAACCCGGATCGTCGTCAAAACCGACGTATAAGCCAGCGGCGCAGCATTCGCAATCGCCGCCACCACCTCAGACACGGCACACTCCCCGCGCTCCCACAGCACCCGCATCAGCCTCAGTTCGGCTTCGGTCAACGTAATAGATCGCTTCGGAGGCATCAGTCCAGTTCCCTCATACCATCAGACGAGGGACTAATGAATTAGTTAGCAACCGCCTCCACCGTCCCCGTCACGGTGAAAACCCACCGTAAATCACCGTCCGTAGCACCGTAAAAAGCGACCGTCTCCACCGTGTTTTTCACCGTCAAAAAACGCCCAAAACCCTCGTCATTCCTGCCGATTTCCAATTGTTCCACGTGGAACAATTTGAAATCCCACGGTCCGTACCCCCAAAACCGCACTTTCCGCCCCCCAAAAACCCTCCTCCCTCAATCCTCACAACCCTCACTCCTCTCCAAATTCCACCGTCCACACGGTCCGTACGGTGCAATCAACCCTTCCCCCGCCCCTTACCCTTTTGGTCCGGCGGCGGTGCGGTAGATTTGCGAAGAATCAACTCGGTAGAAACAGTGTGCAGCACATTCTGCCCCTTCTTTCGACTCCCTTTTCCCTCCTTTGGCGCATTCGTAGCCGCATAAAGAGCAAAGAACGCATGCGAAGCAATCTCCGCCCGCGACAACCGCACCGTCGTCAATGCAGGGTTGAACGCCGCACTGATCTCAATATCGTCAAACCCCACAATAGAGATATCCTTTGGAACCGTAAGACCCGCCTCATAAATCGCCGTAATCGCCCCAATAGCCGTCAAATCGTTCGACGCAAGCACCGCCGTAGGTCGTTCCTTCTGCTTCAAAAGCTGCCGCATGGCGGCATATCCCCCATCCACCCGATGATTCCCCGATGCCAGCCGGTCCTTCCCCAGCTTGATCCCCTTCTCCTTCAGCGCCGCAAGAAAAATACTCTGCCGCAGCGCCGCAGAACGCAGATTCTGAGGCCCGCCAATAAATGCAATCCGCTTATGCCCCAGCGAAACAATGTGATCAATCGCCTGTTCCATCCCAGCCTTGTAATCGACCACAATATTCGTCAGGTTCTTGTAGTCAAACGTCTCATTCAGCAGCGCCATCGGAATCCCGCGATCGGCCACCATCCGAAGAGAATTCGCACTCATCTCCGACGTCATAATCGCAATTCCTTCAACCTTTTGCTCAATTAACCCCCGAATACACTGCTCCATCCTCGCCGGGCTGTAGTTCGTATTCGCAATCACCGTGCGATATAGATGCTGTTCTGCCAACTCGTTGAACGTGTAAATCAGGTCCGGAAAAAACGGATTGGTCACATCCGAAATAACGATCCCGAACAGATGACTCCGCCCCTTACTTAAAGTCCGCGCACTCAGGTTCGGAACATAGCTCATCGCGTCGATAGCCTTTCGGACACGATCAGCCGTCTCCGGCTTCACCACGTCTATACCGCTCATAACGCGTGAAACCGTGGCAGTCGAAACCCTGGCCCTCTTGGCAACGTCCCTGATATTCATCCGTTCTCCTACCCTTTTTCATCGGCAAAACAAGCAAACACCCTGAATAACTCGGCTCGGGCTTGCCGATAATATCCCACACAACCTGACTGAGGACATCGCTGATGAGCATAGATCAAGACACAACCCCCTGTCCTCACAGCCATCCATCGAACCAAAAGACGACAAGCCGCTCCATTGTTCCACGTGGAACAATGGAGCGGCAGGACTCCGGCGCCTCTGACGGTTGTCACAGTCCGGGGCAAGTTTAGCGGTCTTCCCCAATCGCCCAGCCGTAATAAGGATTGTCCCGGTGGTGCTTCAGCGCGGACACAATATTCGTATTCCAACTCTCCTGATCGCCCACATACGCCGCAAGCCCCGCATTATAGAAATCCACCAGGCTCTGCCGTTCGTCCGTCACAGTCCCCCGAAAAACCTCATCCGCACCAACCAAAGGAACATCCGTACGAAGAGCCAGCATCGCCGGCAACGTCCGGGTTATCTCATTGCTCCGCACCAGGGCAGCATACTCAATCCGCGGATGGTCGTCCGTCACCGGCAGCGCATCCGCAGCATAGCGTTCCAACCCCTCCCTGCCGGTAACCCACGTAGCCATCAGCGCTGCCGGCGAGTCAATCCCCACCTCATTGAAGGCCTCAGCAACTGTAGGTTGATTGAATCGCTCGCTAATCTGGTTGATATCCAGATCAATCGGAGCAAACGAGCCGATCAAAAGCATCTCATGCAGCTCTGTCGTCCAAAGCGTCGCATACGGAAAACTATCCAGAAAGCTCCGAACCAGCGAACGCGTATCCTCATCATTCTGCGTGGCAATGGGCAGCCATTGAGCAAACAGGCCATTCGGCTGAAGTCTCTTGCCCGCAAGCGCATAAAAATCACTGGAATACAGATTAGAAACCCCGGCAGCCGAAGGCGGCGGCGGCTCCAAAGTGATGAGGTCATACCGTTCTGAGTTCCTCAGCAACTCCTGCCGCCCATCCCGCATCCGGATCTGAAGATCAGGACTTGAAGATGCCTCATAATTCCCGCGAAACAGCGGCCCCGCACGCACCACGGCCGGCAACAACTCCGCGCAGACCCTCTCTGTCAGGCCCGGATATTGCAGCGTGGCTCCAGCAGTTATCCCAGTCCCAAACCCAATCACCAGCGACGAGCGCGGCTCCCCTTTATGAAGTATCAAAGGCAAAAGGGACTGCAGTCGCATATACCGCAACGATGGAATCGCATCGCCGGAGTTCGACACTCCCTGGATATAGAGCCTTCGGAAGACCTCTGGACCAGTGTGCTGCTGGATCACAGCGACCGTGCCGCCCTTGCTCTCCTCATAAAACACCACGCTTCCGCCACCGCGTGTAGTCACCAAAAGCCGCGCAAGACGATCTTGAGGCGTCATAATGCCGCCAAGCAACACAGCGACTCCAAGCCCAACCACCACCCACCGCACTCGCTGATAGGTTTTCGGACCGCGAAACACAGCGAAAACTCCTATTGCGGAGGCAGCAATAGCCAAAACCCCAAGTGTTCGCACAAGACCCAGCTTCGGCACAAGAAGAAACCCAGTCAGCAGCGTCCCGGCAATTCCACCCAAGGTATTGAGAGCAATGACAGATCCAACGTTCCGCCCAACCCCGATCTCCCCTTGTACAAGTTGCAGAGCAGCAGGAAAAGCAGCTCCCAGAAGTATTGTAGGCAGCAAAACAATCCCCGCCGCCGCAACAAAAAACCGCGCGCACATAGCCGCAAACTGATTGCCTGTAACGCTATACGCAAGATGGCCAACTACCGCCTGCACCTGCAACTGCCATAGGCCCAACCCAGCGATCTCAGCGAAGGCGACTACCCCAGCCGCAGCAATCAAAAACCCAAACACCCCCCAGGGATTACGAACCCCGCGGGCAAAGCGGGCATAGAGAGCACTACCCAGGACGAGTCCCACCAAATAAGTAGCAAGAACGATGGCGAACGCAAAACTTCTCGTACTGAGAAACTGCACGATAGCCTGCGACCAGACCACTTCATATCCAAGAGCAATACCTCCCGCCAGTGCATACAGACCAAGCAAAATCTTTGCATTCCACGAAAAGCTTTGTGCCACAACTGGAACGACCGGCAATCTCCCAGCCGACGGTTTGCGATTCAGAGAATATGCGGTAAGCGCAGCGATCAAGTTGAGCAACGCAGCAGCAACAGCCGTACCGGTTACTCCAAACCACGGCAGGAATGCAAAGGAACTCAAAAGGGCGCCGGCAACTCCACCCGCTGTATTGACCGAGTAAAGCGCGCCTCCTATTCCAGCGATACGATCCTCATCCGAGCGCCACGCACGAACAGCAACCGGAAGAGTTCCACCCATCAAAACCGCAGGAATACCAACCAAAACGAACGGAAGCAGCCACGCCAGAACTCCGACATGATTCTCCATGGCGGCAAAGAGTACGGCCGCATGCGCGAGCAGAAGAGTTGCAACAATGCCGAGAACAGCAACGCCGCCCTCCAGAATGGCATACAAGCGAAGCGGATTATCCAGCCGATCAGCCCAGCGGCCAAGCAAAAAACCGCCCAACGCAAGACCCGCAAAAAACGCGCTCACTGCTACTGCGATGGAATAGACTTCGACACCGACGATAAGCGATAGCTGCTTTATCCAGAGAACCTGATAGACCAGAGCTGCTGCACCGGAGCAGAAAAGAAGCACCGCAAAAGCAAATGCGTTTGGTTGGTCAGATACGATCACCTTCCGGCCATTGCGCTTCGCGGCACGAATGCTACTGGAGATACGTGGCCGGCTTGCCTTACCGGCGCGCAGGGGAGGGAAAGTGGGAGCCGTCTTCACATTCGTCATGTTGCTCCTTAAAATGGAACCGGGCTCATCATAGCGAATGAACCCGGTTGGTTTAACGGATAGGCAATGGCAATTTAGGCTTTCCTGCACTTGACGATAGCTCCAATCAATCCTTCGCCCCCTGCGAGGCGGCTTGTTGGTTTGCCAGCATCTTCAAAATTCCGTCAGGATCGACAGTAAAGCTGGCGGGGTGTTGACTTGGCGGGTACTGTTTGAACGTCTCCATGAACTCTTCGCTAAGAATGGTTCCTTGCACATTCAGGTAGACATTGTGAACCAACCAGTCGTTGTATTGGTCGGAAGTAATATCCGCCCGTTCGTACGGATCCATGCGAAGGTTGAATATCTTGGGAAGCCGCAAACAGATGAAAGGTTCCTCCCAGATGTTGAGATTACCTGGTGCTCGTTGCTCACAGTAGACGTATTTGAAATTGTCATGCCGCATGGCCACCAACTGGCCATCGTCATCGAAGTAGAAGAAGTCCCGGCGGGGTGATTTGGCTTCCTTCCCCTCCAGATAAGGAAGAATGTCGCAACCATCGAGATGGACTTTATGAACGTAACCACCCGCCTTGGGAGCCCATCCTTTCAGAAGTCTTTCTTTGACAGTGGTATCGCCTGCCGCGGCAAGCAGAGTTGGGAACCAGTCTAGTCCAGAAACAATTTCGTTCGACCAGGTCCCTGCCTTGATATGACCAGGCCAACGAATCATTGCCGGCACTCGGAAAGCGCCTTCCCAATTCGAATCCTTCTCACTGCGGAAAGGAGTCATAGCTGCATCCGGCCAGCTAAACATATTTGGGCCGTTATCCGTGGTGTAGATAACGATCGTATCCTTGGCAATGCCAAGATCATCTAGCTGCTTGAGCAATTTCCCGACGTCCTGATCATGCTCCCACATGCCATCCGCGTAATCATTTCCTGGCATTCCACTCTTTCCGTGGAATTCAGGCCGAATATGCGTGAAGACATGCATGCGGGTAAAGTTCATCCAGACGAAGAACGGAGTTCCAGCCTTCACCTGTTTATCGATGAAGCCCATCGCCGCGTTTGATGTTTCATCGTCGATCGTTTCCATGCGCTTGATGTTCAATGGGCCAGTATCTTCTATCTTGCCGTCGGCATAGGAGTGAAGCACACCGCGTACGTTATAGACCTTGAGAAAGGTGGGATCATCTTTCGGCCAGTAAGGCATCTCCGGTTCTTGTTCCGCATTCAGGTGATAAAGGTTGCCGAAAAACTCATCGAAGCCATGATTAGTGGGCAAATACTCGTCGCGATCGCCAAGGTGGTTTTTGCCAAATTGACCCGTGGCATAGCCCAACGGCTTAAGCGCTTGCGCGATAGTAATGTCCCGTTTTTGGAGGCCAACGGGCGCACCGGGAGCGCCCACTTTCGATAAGCCGGTACGTATCGGCGACTGCCCTGTGATAAACGACGAGCGGCCAGCTGTGCAACTATTCTCAGCATAATAGTCGGTGAACGTCATTCCTTCTTCACCAACACGGTCTATGTTGGGCGTCATGTAGCCTACCAACCCGTGCGTATAACGGCTGATATTGGCCTGACCGATGTCATCGCCAAAGATGACGAGAATGTTCGGCTTATGAGCCTGTCCTTGAGCGGGTGAGGCCAACACGCATCCCCCCACAAGTAAAAAGCAACAGAACATCGCGATACGAGGTGCGACTACATTACTAAGCCGCTGCCCTAGGGTTCGAGATTTTGAAAACATGTTGGCTCCTTTTTGTACGTCCCAAATATCACAGGAAGCAAGTCCACTAGAAACTGGCAGGACTAACAGGTGTGGAGTAAAAACTAGAACTTTATTCTGAGCAGGAACGAAATAGGTGGGCTATGGCAGCGCATGACTCGATATTGGACCTACAAAAACTCATTGAGAAGACTGTACTGGGCCAGGAAGCGATGATCGAACGGCTCATCATTGGACTGCTCGCAAACGGGAATCTCCTCGTCGAGGGACTGCCCGGACTAGCTAAAACCCGAGCGATCAAGAAGTTGTCAAAATTTATCGACGCCGGCTTGTCGCGCATACAGTTCACACCCGACCTGCTTCCCTCGGACATTACGGGTTCAGAAATTTATTACAGCGCGGAAGGTAAAGGTGAGTTCCAGTTTCAACCCGGACCCATCTTTAACAATCTCGTTCTTGCTGACGAGATCAATCGCGCTCCCGCCAAGGTTCAGTCTGCACTGCTTGAAGCCATGGAGGAACGGCAAGTCACTGTTGCCGGCAAAACCCATGAGTTGCCACAACTGTTTCTCGTGATGGCTACCCAAAATCCAATTGAGCAGGAGGGCACGTACCCTCTTCCCGAAGCCCAGCTGGATCGTTTCCTGATGCACGTCTATGTTGACTATCCCGAAGAGAAGTCCGAGCGAGACATCATGCTGCTCGTTCGCGGGGAAGAACAAGAAGATGCCGCCTCTACCCCCTCTCAGCCATCGGCAAAACTTGGTCGCATCTCACAGGACGTTATCTTCACCGCACGTAACGAGATCCACTCCACACAGATGGCAGCTGCTGTCGAGCAATATATCGTCGCGTTGATCGAAGCCACGCGGTATCCCGAACGATATGACAAAGACCTGCGCAAGTGGATCCAGTATGGCGCCAGCCCACGTGGAACAATCGGCCTGGATAAATGCTCGCGGGCCTATGCGTGGTTGAAAGGGCGCGACTATGTACGCCCTGACGATGTGCAAGCCATCGCGCATGATGTACTTCGCCATCGCCTGTTGCTGAGCTATGATGCCCAGGCTGAGGGCGTGAAACCAGATCAGGTTATCGACAAATTGATTCAACTGGTTGCTGTGGCTTGAGCAAAGGAGCCTGGCATGGGAGCCTATGCTGAATTAGATTCGCTGATCGCGCTACAGTTCAAGACCCGCGGCTTCACGCTAATGCATACACAGCCGGTGCACAGTCTCCTCTTTGGCCGTCGTGCCTCTCATGTTCGGGGCCGTGGCCTGGACTTTGAGGAGCTTCGCAACTATGTTGCCGGAGATGATGTGCGTCGTATCGACTGGCGCGTAACCGCGCGAATGCAGAAGCCATTTGTCCGTGTCTACTCGGAAGAACGCGACCGCCCGACTCTTCTCGTTGTGGATCAGAGGATCAACATGTTCTTCGGCAGCCGTGTGTCGATGAAGTCTGTCGTCGCCGCGGAGATTGCCTCACTCACCGCATGGCGGGTTTTCCAGCAAGGGGACCGCATCGGAGCGTTCATCTTCAATGATGAAAAGACAGAAGAAATTCGAATACATCGCAGTCGGGCCAACGTACTTCACATCTTCGATCGCATCGTTCAACAGAATCACATGCTCCGTGGAGACTCACTGGTCAAGACCAATCCGGGTCGTTTGAATGAGGTGATTCGTGCCGTCTCTCAGGTTTGCAAGCATGACGTACTCGTCCTCATCGCAAGTGACTTTGACGGCGCCAACCAAACAACACGCGATCTTCTTCTCAATCTTTCGCGGGCGAATGATGTAGTGTGCTGTCTCACCTTCGATCCGCTGGCCGTGAAGCTTCCAGCATCTGAGCAACTCGTCGTTAGCAACGGAGAGCTACAGGTTGAACTCACGCTGGGGCAGGAAAAAGTGCGCAAAAACATTCTTGACGCATCCGACAAACGTATCCGTTCCATCCTCTCGTGGCAGCATGAACTCGGAATTCCTGTGCTACCGATCAGCACCGCCGAGGACGTTGCAGGACAAGTGCGCCATCTGCTGGGCCGCGTCGAAGCTCTTCGGAGGCAGCTATGAACACTCCTCCCAATCCAGCGCTGGCTAAGCTTCACGATTACTATCAGCCCACTCAGCCCCAGTGGATTCCGCAAACCATTGGATGGTATGCCCTATTTGCCCTTCTTGCATTGCTCTTTCTTTGGCTTCTTTTCCGCGCCATCCGCCGGTCGTTTGCAAATCGCTATCGCCGACAAGCTCTGCGTGAGCTTGCGACTGCAGGTCCCGACCAGTTCTCTGCCCTGCTAAAGAGAACAGCACTTGCTGTATGGCCGCGTGAACAGGTGGCATCGCTGAGTGGCAACGACTGGCTAACTTTCCTAAACGAAGCTGCAAAGACTGAGTCATTTCAAACTATGCCCGGAAGCCAGATCGAGGAGTTTGCGCTGCATCAAGACAGCGCATCGATAGATGAAGAGCGGTTGCTACGAGACATCGCAGCCCAGTGGATAAGGAGGCATCGTGTACAGACTTGAATACCCCTGGCTACTCGCTCTGCTTCCGCTCCCGCTGCTGATCTACTGGCTGCTGCCTGCTTACAAGGAAGAGCAAAGCTCCCTCCGGCTCAGCTTTTTTATGTACATCAGTTCTGCGATAGGGATCACGCCACAACCTGGTGCTGTTGTCCCGAAGACAAACTGGCTACAAAAAATTCTCTCGCCCATTTGCTGGGCCCTAATCATCGTTGCGCTCGCTCGTCCGCAACGCGTAGAGCCACCCATACAGAGGATCCAGCCAGGCCGCGACCTGATGCTTGCGCTCGATATCTCGCAGTCGATGGAGACACCGGACTTCCGCACCCCCGACGGCAAACGGATGCGCCGAGTCGACGCCGTCAAACAAGTCGTCGCCGACTTTGTACGACGTCGCAAAAACGATCGGATCGGGCTCATCGTCTTCGGACGGTCTGCCTATCCAGTCGCTCCGTTCACTCTCGATCACGATGCCTGCATCAAGATACTTAAGCAAATAGACGCAGGCATGGCAGGCCCACAGACCATGATCGGCGATGCCATCGGGCTAGCTATCAAGCAGTTCGATGCAAGTGACACCAAACAAAAAGTGCTCATCCTGCTCACCGACGGCAATGATACCGGCAGCCTTATGCCACCTCGCAAAGCCGCTGAAATCGCAAGCCAACGCGGCATCACCATCCACGTAGTCGGCATAGGCGATCCCCACGCAACCGGGGAGGACAAAGTCGATTACGCTTCGCTGGGTGATATCGCAAAGGCAACCGGCGGACAACTCTTTCACGGAGAGAGCCGTGACGAGCTGCAGAAGGCCTATGAGACGCTCGACGCCATCACCCCACAAAACTTCACAACGCTCAACTATCAACCAAAGACAGAGTTATTCATGCTCCCGTTAGGCGCTGCTCTTCTCCTGCTTACCGGCTATCACATTCTCATGCTGCTCCTCAGCTTCATCCTTCGTCTCTTCCGCCACAAACAGGAGCCAGCCATCGAAGAAGCCGACTCGTCCGTCTTCAAGGTGCATGTATGAGCGACTGGTGGGCAGCGCTGCACTTCATAGAGCCGCGATGGCTCTGGCTGCTCCTCGCCATTCCTCTCATCTATACCTCTTTTCTTGTCCGCCACGACGTGCGCGCTCGATGGAAACGTTACATCGATCCCGACCTTCTGGACCACCTCATCATCACACCCAGGCGCCAATGGAGACTGCGTCCTATCCACATGACTTGCCTTCTAATTCTCCTCGGCACGTTAGCAATGGCAGGCCCCACGTGGAAGCGAGAGCAACCTCCATTTACAGAAGACAAGGCGCCACTCGTCATCGCGCTTGATCTTTCGCGAACCATGGACGCGATTGACCTCGATCCAACCAGGGTCGAGCGGGCGAAACTGAAGCTTCGCGACCTCCTCAAGGCCCGGAACGGCGCCCGCACGGCACTCTTTGTCTACGCAGGCACTACCCACATGGTCTTGCCGTTCACAACAGATGCTTCTCTCTTCGACCTCTATCTCAGTTCACTCTCTACTTCCCTTATGCCCGTCGAGGGTAAGGACACCGCGACCGCACTCAATACTATCGAGGACTTTCTAAAGGACGAGCCCGTTCCCGGAACCATCCTCTTCGTTACTGACGGCATAGAACCACACGCTCTCCCGGCGTTCAAACAGTTCACCGCGCAAAATCAAGACAAGGATGACATCCTCGTCATGGGCGCCGGGACATCACGCGGCGGTCCCGTGCGCACCTCTGGCAACAGCTTCCTGAATGACTCTCTAGGACGTCGCGTCTACGCCAAACTCGATGTCAGCGCTCTGCGCTCGCTCGATCAGATCGGGATACCCGCAACATCACTCACACTCGACGACGACGATATCAGTTGGATCCAACGCCACGTCCAACATCATCTTCAGTCGGTACAGCAACGCGACAGCAAAACTCGTTGGATCAATGAAGGCTACTGGCTCACAATTCCAATCGCTGCTCTCGCCCTCTTCTGGTTCCGCAAAGGTTGGACGGTGCGCTGGACATCCTCTGCTCTAGCCATCGTCTTCATCGTCCCTCAACCCGGAGCACAGGCTGGCTTCCGTTGGCTGGATCTCTGGCTCACACCCGACCAACAGGGCCGCTACTACTACGAAAAGGGTAACTACTCCAAGGCTGCGGACTGCTATGAAGACCCGCTATGGAAGGGGCTTTCTTTCGTCCGCGCCGGCGATCCAGATGCCGCACTCAACGCCTTCGCCCTCAGCGATTCCGCGGAAGCCTGGTATGACCAGGGCAACGTTCTCGCCCATCTTGCCAAATATCCAGAGGCAGTCCAGGCGTATCAGCAGGCGCTCGCAAGGCGCCACCCGTGGCCTGATGCACAGCAAAACCTCGAGTTAACCCAATCACTCATTCCGAAGAAAAAAGAGAAAGACAAAGACGACCAGCAGGAAACCCCACCCAACCTTCCACCCGATCAAATCAAGTACGACGACAAATCAAAGAACGGGAAGAAGACCAAAGTGCTGCAGTCCGACCCCGCAAAGATGGCGGACATCTGGATGCGCAACATTCAAACGACACCAGCCGACTTCCTTCGCCTCCGATTCGCCATCCAGACCTCGCAGGAGCGCCACAAATGAGATCGCTCCTCCTCACCGTCGCATTTGTAAGCGCTGCATCACTCTCATCAGCGCAGTCCCCTGTCATTCATGCAAAGCTCGTTCCCGCCAGCAACATCATTGTCGGTCAGCCCGTGCATCTCGTAGTGGAAGTCCTCGTCCCCAACTTCTTCACCGGCGAACCACTATTCCCTACCTTTGAGCTCGAAAATGCCATCGTCGTGCTTCCCGAAGAATCTACGGAGAACTTCAACGAACAGGTCAATGGACAGTCCTTATCCGGTATCCGGCGCACTTACTTTCTCTATCCACAACAGGCCGGCGACTTTCGTCTTCCGGCCATACAAATCGTCGTCCCATACGCAATCGCTCCGCCAAAAGGCACTGAAGCGCATCTGACCATTCCTTCTCTGGCGTTTCATGCCGACATCCCGGTAGCCGCCCGCGGCCTAAGCTACTTTCTGCCTACCGCTCGCCTCACTATGCAGCAGCGATGGAGCACTCCGCTAAATAAACTACGCGTAGGCGATGTTGCAGAACGCACCATCACCGTTACTGTCGACAAGATGCAAGGGATGCTCATCCCACCATTGCCATTCGAAGCACCATCAGGCATCAAAGCCTATCCTGAAGAACCAAAAGTGCAGAATCAGATGACCGACCGCGGCGAGTTTGTTCAGGGGCTGCGCGTGCAATCAGCGAAGTATTTTATTCAGAAGGAAGGCGATTACACTCTGCCCGCAATCGAATTGAAATGGTGGAACCTCAATACAAATCGATTGGTCACCGCGACTATCCCTACAGTCCACTTCACCGCCGCATCTAACCCCGGTTATGTAGCGGAACTCCCACCGGAGCTGGAGATCGCTACCATTGTTCCACCAAAGCCGGCTAGTCTCTGGAGTCGCTATCGGTGGGCACTCAAAATCGCACCCTGGGCTTTTGCCACACTGACTCTTATGTGGCTGGCTTACCGATACCTTCCTCCATTGGTGCAGTCCCTAAAAATCCGACAAACGCAACATGCCCAATCCGAAAGCGTTCATTTCCGAAGCCTGCTTCGTGCCTGTCGGCGCAACGACGCACACACGGCCTATGCGAGGCTTCTCCTGTGGCTAGGGCATGCAGAACGCCGAAGCACATTGGATATTTTCCTCTATCAATGTGGCGACGAAGACCTGACACAGCAGCTAAATGCTCTAACCGAAACCCTCTTTGCAAGCTCCTCGAATAAGACATGGAACGGCCGAATCATGGCCGATCGACTGCGAAAACATCGCCATGCGCAGGCGCTAAAACTACGGCAGAAAACACCCCTTCCCTTGCTGAATCCCTAAGATTCCTGCTTCCATACTGTCGATTCTTACAGTTCCCCCAACTGCGCCAGAATCCTACTGTAGGAGGAGCCTCGGAACCCCTCATGCCGGATTGCGTCGCGACAAAAAGGGGATCCATAGCTACCTCCCGGGGGATTCGATGCGGAAGCAGCAAAAGTCTAAAGCAGCTCGTTCCACTCGGTACAAACTGCATCCGTGGATCTTAATCGCTGTACTTAGCCTGACGATAGCTGGCGTCGTTCTCTGGAAGTTCTCTACGACCTCGCAGACCTCAGCCGCCGGCATTTCATCGCATCGTGTTGATCCGGCTATAACGCCTCCTGCAGAACCGCCAACTAGCAGTACTACTGGAAAAGTGCTCTTCGCACCAACTGTGCCCAACAAAACACCGCCCCCTGCCAAGGCCCAACCCGGCATGGTTTGGATTCCCGGCGGAGAGTTCTCCATGGGCGCGCAGGATCCACCCGACATGCAACACGATCATGTTGGCATGCAGGCCACCGAGGACTCCCGCCCCGTCCACCGCGTCTACGTTGATGGATTCTGGATGGACAAGACGGACGTCACCAACGCAGAGTTTGCGAAGTTTGTTGCCGCGACCCATTACATTACCGAAGCAGAACGCACTCCGAAAGCTGAAGACTTCCCCGGAGCTCCACCCGAAAACCTCGTCGCCGGCGCCGTTGTCTTCTCTCCCCCCGATCAAGCCGTGCCACTCAACGACTATCTCCAGTGGTGGAACTACGTAAAGGGCGCAAATTGGCGCCATCCCAGCGGCCCGGATAGCAATATCAAAGGCAAGGAAAACTATCCGGTTGTCGCCGTCTCTTATAACGATGCTCTCGCCTATGCAAAATGGGCAGGCAAACGTCTCCCCACCGAAGCCGAATGGGAGTTCGCCGCCCGCGGCGGCATGACCGGAAAGCCTTTCGTCTGGGGCGATACCTTCCGTCCCGATGGCAAGTACATGGCGAACACCTTTCAGGGTCACTTCCCCAACAAAAACACCGACGAAGATGGATACGCCGCAACCTCGCCTGTAACAAAATTCCCCGCCAACGGCTACGGTCTCTACGACATGGCCGGCAACGTCTGGCAATGGACCTCTGACTGGTATCGCCCAGACTACTACCGGCAGCTGGCTGCATCCGGCAATATCACCCGCAATCCGATCGGTCCTGCCGATTCCTTTGACCCTGCGGAGCGAGGAGCCCTCAAGCGCGTCATGCGCGGCGGCTCTTACTTATGCACCGATCAGTACTGTTCCCGCTACATGGTGGGAACCCGCGGCAAAGGGGACGCCTCAACCGGCACCAATCATCTGGGCTTCCGCTGCGTGAAGCCAGTGGCGCACACATAACAGGAGAACACGATGGGTAAGCTACTCCGCATACTGCTCTATTCCTATTTATCTTTTTCCGTCGCGATTCTTACCGTTAAGTCGGCAGCAGCCCAGTCTGATCCGCTTCCTTCCTGGAACGACACCGCAGCCAAACACAACATCGAGTCCTTCGTAGACCGCGTGACCAAAGAGGGCGGCAAAGACTTCGTGCCACCCGCCGAACGAATCGCCACCTTCGATAACGACGGCACTCTCTGGGTCGAATCGCCGGTCTATACGCAGATAGCCTTCGCCTTCGACCGCGTAAAAGCGATGGCCCCACAACATCCGGAATGGAAAACAACCCAACCCTTCAAAGGAGTTCTCGAAGGCGATATGAAGGCAGTTGCCGCGACCGGTGAAAAAGGTATCGTAGAGATCACCGTCGCAACCAGTACCGGAATGACCAACGCCGAGTTTGAAAAATCGGTCTCGCAATGGATTGCTACAGCACATGATCGGAAATTCAATCGGCCCTACACCGAGCTGATCTATCAGCCAATGGTCGAATTGTTAGCCTATCTACGCAGCAACGGTTTCAAAACCTACATTGTCTCCGGAGGGGAACAGGAGTTCATGCGGCCCTGGGCAGAAAAAGCCTACGGCATTCCGCCCGAACAGGTACTCGGCTCAACAATGAAGACACAGTTCGAAATGCGCAATGGACAGCCCGCCCTCATGCGCTTGCCGCAAATAGGCTTCATTGACGATGGCCCCGGCAAGCCCGTCGGCATCAACCAATTCATAGGACGCCGCCCAATCCTTGCCTTCGGCAACTCCGACGGCGACCTCCAAATGCTGGAATGGACGGCTGCCGGCCCCGGCGCACGGCTCATGCTTCTGGTTCATCACACGGACGCGGTGCGCGAATACGCCTATGACCGCAAATCATCAGTCGGCCAACTGGACAAGGCTTTGGACGAAGCCACTGCCAAAGGTTGGACCGTCGTCAGCATGAAAGATGACTGGAAGAAGGTCTTTGCCTTTCAGTAACTTTCTGCACACACCGTTCGAACAACACCGCTCTCCCCAACGAATCGCGTCATTCGTCACTCCCCACCTCCGGTGAAAAGGCACTCTTCGAACCTGTAAATGGACAAACGGAGGAAGCTCTCGCGCGAAGTTCCTGCATGAGGTAAGTTGTCAGCAAGGAGACTATGCAAGATGAGTGTGGCAGCAGAGATATCGCCAGCAGCAGGTCAGCGTGTCAGTGTCGTCGGAGCCGGAGTCATAGGAATGGGAGTTGCGCACCTCTTTGCGCAGTGGGGCCACCAGGTAACCCTCGTCGATCGCGATCAGGCTCAGCTGGACAAAGCCCGTAAACAGATCAGCAGAAATTCAAAGCTCTACAGCCTGTTGCAACAGAGCGGGGGCAAAGCCGGCCTCATGGAAAGATTGCGCTTTGAATCGAACATCGATCACCTCGCCGGCAGCGATTTCGTCATCGAAAACATCACCGAAGACTGGGACCTCAAGCGCACGGTGCATGAGGCCATCCAGGGCCTCGTTGAGTCCGACACACCCATCGCCGCAAATACATCTGCCATCCCCATCACCCGCTTCGGCTCCCTCTACAAGAATCCTCAGCGTGTGCTTGGCATGCACTTCATGAATCCTGTGCCTCTCATGCCCACGGTGGAGATGATCCGCGGCGCGCATACCTCGGAGAGCACGCTGGACCGCGCCAGAGCCCTGCTGCAACAGACCGGTAGAGATTGGGTGATCGTCAACGACTCCCCCGGCTTCGTGACCAATCGAGTCATGATGCTGATGGTGAATGAAGCCATGTTCCTGGTGCATGAAGGCGTATCCCCGGCAGCCGACGTCGACCGCCTGTTTAAAACCTGCTTCGGCCACAAAATGGGACCGCTTGAAACAGCGGACCTCATCGGCCTCGATACCGTGCTGCGCTCGATCGAGGTCATCTATGCCGAGCTAAATGACAGCAAATACCGCCCCTGCCCTCTGCTGCGGCACATGGTCTACGCAGGACACAACGGACGCAAGAGCGGCCGCGGCTTCTATGTCTATGAGACCTAGCGCTGCGGCGCTGGCTGGGTCGCAGTAACTTCAGGAAGCTCGACCCCACTGTTGCCTGAGGGCAGCTTCGTCCCCACGCGCCCCGCCAGCGTCGCAGCAATGTCCGTCGTAGCAATCGGCCGCGAGATGCGCTCCGCCGGAAGCGCCATGCCGCCAAAGAGCACTGGCACAAAGCTGTCATAGTCCCACGGCGAACCATGGTCAACGATAGAGATCTCGCCACCCGTTGCGGCGCCGCCCATCTGCCACTGCGGATCTTCCACCACGTAGATATCGCCGGAACGCGCCGGATACTGATTACGCTGAATCCGCTCGATCAGGCCGGCGTCGGTCAACGACGTCTCAGCCAGTTGAGAGGTAGGCTGCGCCAGGTAAACTCCGTCCACGCTCATCGCCGCCTTGGCAGCCGTTTGCACCACCTCTTCGAGTTGCAAACCCGCAGCGGCAATCAAGCTGTGATCAAGATAGAGGTATGGCGTCGAATACCCCGCCAGCAGATCGCCTCGCTTGTAACGTGTCCGCAGGCTGTCGTTTATCTTCGCAAGAAATGCCTTTTGATCGACTGTTCCCGTCGGAACTCCCAGGTGCTGGAGATAAGCCGGAACCTCTGCTATCCCATGATCCCCAGACAGAACGATCAGCGTGTTCTGCAAGCCCAGACCGGGCTGCTTATCGATAAATTCAAACAAGAGCGCAAGGTCGTGATCCAAACGCAGAAGCACATCCTCCGCCTCAGGACTCGTATCCGTAAAAAAGTGTCCTACAAGATCATTCGACGAAAAACTGATCCCTAAATAATCCGGCACGCTATTCCGGCCCAGCAACTCTTTGTCGATAAGAGCCTCGGCGAAATCGAGTGTTAGCTCATCACCCACATAACTCACCATCAGTTTGGGGTAGTACGCATCCTTCGCGTTGTTGACCCCAAAAGGATGCGGAAAACTGCTGCCATAATCAAACAAATTGGGCGCGTACGGCGGCTGGTCCGCATAAAGATATGTAGAAAGATCCCGCAGGGGCGCCCAGGTCTTGCCCGCCCAAGAGCCGGACCGATCCTGCTCATTCCACCGGTTTACCCAGGCAGGATAGCTCTTCTCGTAATAGGTGCTGGTAACGAAACGGCCGGAGGTGTCGGAAAACCAATAAGCCTTGCCGGTGTGCCCTGCCAGCGGGATGGCACCACGATCCTTTACCGACACAGCGAAGATCTTGGACCGATGATCCGTAGAAATCGTAAGTTCATCGCTGAAGGTCGTCGTCATCAACGACACAGGCGAGGACCCTTTCTTGCTCGGATCCCCGACGACACTTGTCGACGGATCGGCCACGGCCTCTCGAAACGCATGCGTCTTGGGGTCGTACCAATTATTCGCAACGATGCCATGCCGTGAAGGAAAAGCGCCGGTCGCCAAAGTCGCATGACCCACCGCAGTTTGGGTGGCTGCCTGTGGATGGTGGGCGTCCGTGTACCAGAGCCCCTGGTCCATCAGCAATCGGAACCCTCCAGCCTCAAACCGGTCGTGGTACCGGGTCAACATATCCCCGCGAAGCTGATCGACCACAATCTGCACGATCAACCGTGGCGGATTGGCCGCCAGATGATTGATCGGCCGGGAAGAAGTATCTTGCGCGCGGGCATTCAGCAAGTGCTGCGATTGCGCGATGAGCAAAACGACGAAGAACCAGGCGGAGGGGTAGCGCACTTGCCAGCGACCAGTCAAAACTCAGCTCCTTGTCGCTAATACCTGAAGGTTCAGTTTACGAGAGAAGATACGGCGTCCCCAGAGGGAACGCCGTATCTTCCTACAGATAAAATTTACGCCGTTCTGGGCCCACGGACAAAACTAAACGGCGGGCTTGATGGCCCGGAATTCCTGCTTGAACTTGCTCTTGAACTTAGCCTTGAGCGCTTCCTTTAGCTTGGGCTTCACGCGTTCCTTGAACGCCTTCTTAAGCGATGCCTTCAGTTTGGGTTTAAGAGCATTCTTCAGCGGCAGCTTAAGCGCGACGCCGTCCGCTTTCGTTACGTGAGATAGATTGACAGATTCGGGCATTTTGATCTCCTGGCTCGGGGTATGAGCTAAAATCCCTGAGAGCCGAATTATAAATACACCGGATCGCGTTGCAGAATTATTTTATTAAATTATTTTTGGACCTCGGTAAGTCCATCCATTCAACCAACATTCCACAGACTAAGGATGCCGGTTGACTGTGCCATAACAACCGATTTAAGCTTTCGGCATTCCTTCTCCGCAATGCCGCGTTTTTGTCTAAACTCTTAGAACAACGAACCCGGGTCTGGTAGAGCAACACATAATAGACCGGCAAATCCCGGATCAACCTGCACCACAAGGAACGAGCTTTGAGCGATTCCGGGGCAATTGCAATCATCGGGATGGGTTGCCGGCTGCCCGGCGCCGATACGCCGGACCAGTTCTGGCGCAATCTGCGCAACGGCGTAGAGTCCATCCAGCGTCTCAGCGCAGAAGAACTGTCTGCCGCCGGCGTCACTCCAGAAGAGTCATCACAGCCAAACTATGTGCCCGCAAAAGGGCTCATCGACCGGGCGGATAGCTTCGACGCCGCTTTCTTCGGCTTTAGTCCCCGCGACGCCGCTCTCATGGACCCGCAGCAGCGTGTCTTCCTCGAGTGCGCCTGGTCCGCACTCGAAGATGCCGGATACGACGGGAACAACTATCCCGGACCGATCAGTGTCTTTGCCGGCTCCATCCTGAGCGTCTACCTGCTCAAAAATCTCTGGCCCAATCGCAAGCTAATGTCCGGCGCCGGAAGCTTTCAAACCGCGGTCGGCAACGACGTCACCTTTCTAGCCTCCCGCACGGCCTACCAACTAGGACTTCGCGGAGCCAGCATCAGCGTCGGCACCGCCTGTTCCACCTCGCTCGTCGCCGTGCATCTGGCCTGCCAAAGTCTGCTCACCCAGGAGAGCGATATGGCCCTCGCAGGCGGCGTCTCCATCCATCTCCCCCTCGCAGCGGGCTATCGCTATGAAGACGGCGGAATTCTCTCCCCCGACGGTCACTGCCGGCCCTTCGACGCCGCCGCCCGCGGCACCGTCTCCAGCGACGGCGCAGGCGTCGTCGTACTCAAGCGCCTCGAAGATGCGTTAGCCGACCACGATACGATCCATGCCGTCATCCGCGCGTCAGCCGTCAACAACGACGGCTCCGTCAAGATCGGCTACACGGCCCCAAGCGCCTCCGGCCAAAGCCAGGTCATCGCCGAGGCACTCGCCATGGCCGGTGTCCAGCCAGAAGACATCTCCCTCGTCGAAACCCACGGCGCCGCCACACCGCTCGGCGACCCAATAGAGTTTCAGGCGCTAACCGAAGCCTTCGGAGACTGCGACGGCCGACGCGGCTTCTGTGCCCTCGGCGCCGTGAAGAGCAACATCGGTCACGTCGACGCGGCCGCCGGAATCGCAGGTCTCCTCAAAGCCACGCTCGCCCTCAAGCACCGAGAAATCCCCGCCACCCTGCACTTCACAGAACCCAATCCCCGCATCAACCTCGACGCCAGCCCCTTCTTCGTCAACGCCACACTCCAACCCATGACCGGCGATTTCCCCCTGCGGGCCGGCGTCAGCTCCTTCGGCATCGGCGGAACCAACGCACACATCATCCTTGAAGAAGCGCCCCAACCCGAGCCTGAGTCCGCCCAGGAAAATCCTCACGAGCTGTGGCTGATCTCTGCCCGCTCCGCCGCCGCACTCGATGCCGCCAGCCACCAGCTAGCCGACGCTCTCGAGCAGCATCCCGAAATCGCCGCACCGGACGCAGCCAGCACCCTGCGCATCGGCCGTAGAAGCTTTGAGCATCGCCGCGCCCTCGTCGCCAGCAGTAGAGAAGAAGCGATCCGCCTCCTGCGCACTCCTGAACCGCAGAGCGTCTCCACCCCCGGCTCAAAGTCCGGCCTGGTCTTTCTCTTTCCCGGCCTCGGCGATCACTACCCTCAGATGGGCTGGCAGATCTACTGCGCCGAGCCGCACTTCCGCGCCACGGTCGACCGGTGCGCAGAGCATCTCCGGCAAAACTCCTCCAGCGACCTTCGCGACATCCTCTTCGCCGGCCGCGACTGGCATAATCCCGTCGACACCGCACCCGCACCAGCTTCATCCGGCCTCGATCTCCGCGCCATGCTGGGTCGCGCCGCCAGGACGCCCGCACCCGATCCCCCGACCGTCGGCCAGGTCGCCATCTTCGTCATCGAGCTCGCCCTCGCCGAGCTTCTCCGCAGTTGGGGATGCGAACCCGAGGCCATGATCGGCCACAGTATCGGAGAGTTCGTCGCAGCCCATCTCAGCGGAGTCATTTCCCTACCCGATGCGCTCGACATCGTGGCCGCACGAGCCCGTCTCATCGAAACCCTCGCCATCCCGGGAGCGATGCTCTCGGTCGCGATCGCCGAAGAAGAGTTGCTTCCACTTCTACCGCCCGATGTCTGCCTCGCCGCCGTAAATGGTCCCCGTCTCTGCGTAGCTTCCGGCTCCGCCGAAGGAATCGCCAACCTCGATTCCGCGCTCGCCGCTCGCGGCATCAGTACACAAAAGCTGCGCACCACCCACGCCTACCACTCGCGAATGATGGAGCCAATCGCCGCTCCACTCGCCGCACTCCTCACGCGCATCCAACTGCATGCTCCGGAGACACCCTACGTCTCCTGCAGCACCGGCACTTGGATCACCGCAGCCCAGGCCACCGATCCCAACTACTGGGCCAGCCATCTTTGCCATCCTGTTCGCTTCCATCAAGGCCTCTGCACCCTCCTTGAAGAGCCCGACCGCGTCCTGCTGGAAGTCGGCCCGGGACAAGGACTCACCTCGCACGCCGTGCGCGAGCTTGCCCGCCTGAAACAGCCCTCGACGGCCATCGCAACCATGCGCTGGTCCTACAGCGGCGAAGCCGAGATGGCCGTCCTCCTCCGCGCCGCGGGGCAGCTATGGGTCCACGGCGTCTCCATCGACAAGACCAGCCTCCTCGCCCAAACCCCTCGCCGGCGCGTGCCGCTCCCAACCTATCCCTTTGAGCGGCAGCGTTACTGGATCGACCCACCCGCCCCCGGCGCGCACGAGGATATCCCCTCCCGGTCGACCGCCCTCAAGAACCTCTCCGACTGGTTCTACCTTCCCCACTGGAAGCCCTCACCCATCGCCCAACCAACATCGGATGAAGCTCTACGCGGCCCTTGGCTCATCTTCGCCGATGACGGCGGCGTCGCAGCAGCACTCGCCGAACGCCTCCGTTCCTTCGGACAACACGTCACCCTCGTCCACGCAGCCACGACCCCTGCGCTCACTCCAGAAGACCTCACCCTTGATCCCAAAGATCCGCTGGCGTACAAGCAGCTCGGTCTCCATCTCACTCAACTGGACGCTCCCCCGGCCCGCATCGTGCATCTCTGGTCATACACGCCACAGGCACACGACCAACCGTCCCTCGCGCGCTTCCGCGACATCCGAACCCGCGGCTACGACAGCATCATGCAGATCATTCGCTGGATCGTTCCCGCCTCCTCAGACGCCGGCCTTCGGATAGATATCGTCGCGAACGGTATCGCCCAAATCAATGGCGCCGAGACCATCATCCCGGAGAAAGCCTGCCTCCGCGGTCCCGCGATCGTCGCCCCGCAAGAGCACCCCCGAGTCTCCTGTCGCCTGATCGACATTCCAACAAGCATCCCACCCGCCGTTGCAGCAGACCACCTGCTCGACGAACTCGCAAACCAGAACCGCGTCGCCGAGGTCGCCTATCGCCGCGGCCTGCGCTGGACCCAGACCTGGCTCTCTACCCCGCTGCCCCCCGTCGACCCCGCCAACATCCCCTACCAGAACGCGGGGACCTACGTCATCACCGGCGGCCTCGGCGCAGTTGGTCTGGTAATTGCAGAGCATCTGGCTCGCAGCGCGAACGCGAAGCTAGCCCTCATCGGACGATCTCCTCTGCCCCCGCGCGAGCTCTGGTCCGAACTCAGCGACCCTCGCGTCGCACACATCCACGCCCTCGAAGCCCGCGGAACTGAAGTCCTCATCCTCACCGCCGACGTCGCCGACGAAGCCGCTATGCAGCAAGCCTTCGCCACCATCGAAACACGCTTCGGACCGATCCACGGCGTCATCCATGCCGCCGGACACATTGGTCCCGGCACCTTCCGCGAGATCGCGGAATCGGACGACGCCCAGGCCGATGCCCAGTTCAAGAGCAAGGTCGGCGGCGTCCTCGTCTTGCAGAAGCTTCTGGCACAACGCAACGTCGACTTCTGCATGCTCACCTCGTCCCTCGCGGCCGTGTTGGGCGGCCTGGGCTTCGCCGCCTACGCCGCGGCCAACGCCTTTCTCGATTCCTTCGCCGCTGCACAATCTGGCTCCCCCGGCACTCGCTGGGTAAGCGTCGATTGGGACAGTTGGAAGCTCGACTCCGCAGCCCAAACCGTCCCCGGCGTCGGCGGCACCGTGAGTTCCTTCGGCATGAAGGCGCACGAGGCGCTGGAGGCCTGCGACCGTATTCTCGCGCAGTCCGGCATCACCCACGTCGCCGTCTCAACCGGCGATCTGCAAGCGCGTCTCGACACCTGGGTCGCAGCAAAGGCAAAGAACGACGCCCCCCTGGAGCTCCACGCACGCCCCACGCTGCCCACGCAGTATCAGGCCCCGCGCAGCGAGATCGAATCCACCCTCGCCGGAATATGGGAAGAGCTCTTCGGCATCACGCCCATCGGCATCGCGGACAACTTCTTCGCCCTCGGCGGCCATTCCCTCCTCGCCACGCAGTTGAACGCACGCCTCTACGCCACCCTTGGAGTCGAAATCTCGCTGGCAAAACTATTGCAGGCACCCACCATCGCCGACCTCTCCACCGCGGTCGTAACCGCCCGCTCAGAGTCGGTCGATGCCGAAGCCCTGCAAGCCATCCTCGCCGAAATCGAAGAAGACGACGTCGCCACCAACCCCCTCAGTCTCCAGGAGACAGGCCCGGGCGAGCGATGAGCAGCGTCGCCGACCGTATAGCGCAGCTCTCCCCCGAACAGCGCGACGCCCTCATGCTGCGTCTCGGCCGCAAAGGCCCGGTATCGCCGCCGCCTCTCGTGGACGAAGCCAGCGATGCTCCACTCAGCTTCGCCCAGGAGACGATGTACTTCCACAACGAGCTGGTCGCCAACGACTCAGCCCACAACATCTCCGGCGCCCTCCGCATGTGCGGCACGCTCTCCTGCGCCGCATTGCAATCGGCCTTCGACGCCGTCGTAGCTAGGCACGAAACGCTGCGCAGCAGCTTCTCTAGCGCATCCGGCGAACTTCGCCAACAAATCCATATACCCTCCCCACAACCCATCGCGCAGATCGACCTAACCCATCTAGACCCCGCCTCACGCACCAGCGAAAGCCAGCAACTCGCCCGCGCCGAAGCCTTGAAAGGCTTCAATCTCGGCACCGACCGCCTGCTCCGCACCACCCTCATCCGCCTCGACCCCCACGAGCATTTACTGCTCCTCACCATGCACCACATCATCTCCGATGGCTGGTCAGCCGGCGTCCTATTGAAAGAGCTAGGCCTGAACTATCAGGCCGCATGCTCTGGATCACCGTCTCCCCTGCCCCCTCTACCCATCCAATACCGTCACTTCGCCGCCGCCCAACGCACCGAACTCGCAACCTCCACCAAGACCCGCATAGCCTTCTGGAAACAAAACCTCCAAGACGCCCCCGACCCCGTCCGCCTTCGTCCCGACGCTCTCCCCTACAACACTCTCCCCGACCACGAAGGCATCGCACAGCGCCTTTTACTCGATCCTGCCCTCGTAGACGCCCTTGAAGCCTTAAGCCGGACCGAAAACACCACCCTCTTCACCATCCTGCTCACAGCATTCCTCATCGTCGTCAGCCGTCTCACCGCGCAGGAAGACCTCGTGGTCGGCTCGCCAGTCAGCGGCCGCAACCGCATACAGACCGAAGACCTCATCGGACTCTTCGTCAACACCGTAGCTCTCCGTGCCAGCATCCGTCCCGGCACCGTGCGAGAGTCCATCGCAACCGTCAGCCAGACCGTCTTAAACGCCCTCGCAAACGAGCTCCCCTTCGGGCAAGTCGTTAGAAACATTGCCCCAAACCGCCGCGGCACCACCAATCCCTTCTTCAACATCCTCTTCAACCTCACCCCCACCCCCGTGCGCTCCCTCGAATGGCCGGGCCTTCACGTCACCTTTGAAGAACCACCAGTTCAGGGCGCTGAATTCTCCCTCCAGATGTTCGTCACACGCATCGACAAGACCATCGAGCTCAAGCTCCTCTATCCCATCCAGAGCTACTCCAAACCCATGATCCAGGCCGTCCTCGAGCAGATGCAGGCCACGCTCGGGCAGATGGTCCGCGATCCCCTGCAACCCATCGCCGCCATCAACCTCGCCACTGCCCGCGATTGCGCCTCCATCCCGGCAATGGCCGCAAAGCTCGATGCAACGCCTCCCATGAACGTGCCGCGCGAGATTGCGCGTTGGATCACCCAAACTCCCGATCGCACAGCCATCAGCGCCGCCGGACAAACCCTCACCTACGCTGCCTTTGGCAGCGCCATAGAATCGGCTGCCTCGCAACTACGTGCGGCAGGATTAGTCCCCGGCGATCGAGTAGCCGTCTTCGGTCCTCGTGGCGTCGACGTAGTCATCTGCATGAACGCAGTTTTATTCGCCGGCGGAGTCCTAATCAACCTCAGCAGCGATCTGCCCGAACATCGTCGACAGACAATGTTGGAAGAGGCCAACGCGCGGTTTCTCCTCTCATGTCAGTCCCTGCCCCGAGACTGCACATGGACCTCCAATGCGGCCGTCCTCCACTATGAACAACCCACCCACCACGCCGCACCGGTCTCAATCCAGCTCCCACATAATGATGAAGCGTACATCTTCTTCACCTCTGGCAGTACAGGAAAGCCCAAGGGCATACTCGGTACGCACGCCGGCCTCGGCCACTTCCTGCACTGGCAACGCGAGACATTCGGTGTCACAGCAGACGATCGCTGCGCCCATCTAACCGGCCTCTCCTTCGATGTCGTCTTGCGCGACGTCTTCCTCACCCTGGTCTCCGGCGGCACGCTCGTAATCCCCAGCGAGCAGGACACCAGCACCGCCGAAGCCACGTTGCTCTGGCTCAAACGCGAACGAATCACAATCCTTCACACCGTACCCTCAATCATCGATCTCTGGCTCATGCATCCGCCCGAGGAGTCGTCGTTCCCGACACTCCGTCTGGTCTTCGTCGCCGGCGAACCGCTCACCGCCGACCTCGTCGCCCGCTGGCGCCGAGTGTTTTCAGCCAGCCAGATCATCAATCTCTATGGCCCAACCGAGACCACCCTCGCGAAGTGCTTCTACCGCGTACCCGAAGCTCTATTGGCCGGCATCCAACCCCTCGGCGAACCTCTGCCGCAGACGCAAATTATGGTCCTCAACCCGCAACACCGCCTCTGCGCCACCGGCGAACCCGGCGAACTCGCCATCCGCACGCCCTTTCGCACCAGAGGTTACCTCGCGCAAACCGTCGACTCCAAAACTCGGTTCATCTCGAATCCCCTCACCCAAAAACCCGACGACCTCGTCTACCTTACCGGCGATCTCGGCATGCATCGCGCCGATGGCCTGTTCCAATTTCTGGGTCGCGCCGACCACCAGCTGAAGATCCGCGGCGTCCGCGTAGAACCCGGCGAAGTCGCGGCAGTCCTCAAGACAGCCCCCGGCGTCGCTACCGCCGCCATAGTCCCGCACGAACCCCCATCCGGCACAACCCTCGCGGCTTACATCGTCCTCGACGGAAACCACCCTGCAGATGCCAGCACTCTGCGCGACTTCCTGCGCCTTCGCCTTCCCGCTGCGATGATCCCCTCGTCCTTCACCTTCCTCGACGAACTCCCCTTGACCGCCAACCACAAGCTCGACCGCCAACGTTTGCCCAAGCCCGAGGAAGCCGACTCCAACCCCTCCGAGACCTACGATCCTCCTCGCGACCCCTTCGAGCTACAACTCACCGCCCTCTGGGAGGAGTTGCTGGATGTTCGACCCATCAGCGTCACCCGCAGCTTCTTCGATCTCGGCGGCCACTCCCTGCTCGCCATGCGACTCCTCATGCGGATGGAGCACACCCTGCATCGTCGCCTTCCCATGGCCGCCTTCCTCGCCCAGCCCACCATCCGCAGCCTCGCCGCAGCGTCACAAACACAGGACGACCCCGCATCGCTCCTGATCAAGCTCTGGCATCCCCCAACCGGCAAGTATGACCCCGAAACCCCAAGCCTATTTCTCATTCATTCGGGCGGTGGTGCCCTCTTCAACTGCATCGACCTCGTCCGCCACCTCGCAGCCCCCGTCACCGTCTACGGCATCCAGGCCAAAGGCCTCGATGATACAGAGCCCCACACCAGCATTCCGGAGATGGCCTCAGCCTACGTCGCACTGATACGCGAGACGCAGCCCAACGGTCCATACTTCGTAGCCGGCCACTCCCTCGGAGCGATCATCGCCTTTGAAATCGCGCAGCAACTCTCCGCGCAGGGCCACGCCCTCGGCCTCGTCGCCCTCTTCGACCCACCACCTCCCGGCCCCGGCCCCACCCGCGAAGAAACCAGCGACGAGGAAGACGCTAGACTGCTCACCGGTCTACTCGAAGCCCTAAACAAGCTCTCCGGCCAGAACGCCAATGCTCCATCCTCCACCCTCTCCACCGAACAGCGCCTCGACGAAGCCGCGGCAGCCCTCCGCACCGGCACGTCCGCTCCCGATGCGAAGGCCATGGTCAGGAACATGCTCCGCATCGTGAAGGCCCACACCCGCGCCCGCTACGCCTACCGTCCACAACCCGCCAGCTTCCCCCTCAGGATCTTCCAAGCGGCTCAAGAAACCGGCACCGGCAGCCTCGCGTGGGCTGATCTCGCTCAACCCCGCTGCAATCCCATCGTGGTCCCCGGCGATCACGTCAGCATGATGGCAGAACCACACGTGCCGCAGCTGGCCAGACATCTCCGCTTCGTCCTGCATCAGGCACTCGAAACCAGCCGCCCTGTATCGACCGTCTAGCTAACACGATCGAGCGAAGACCGCACTCGTTCGCCCCACCCGCCGGGATCAAGCCCCTTCTGGCTCAGAAATCCATACACCCACCGGTCCATCCCGAAGCCCATGCACGAGCTCTCCGCCAACCCATCACCCTGCCGCGTGTTGTACACAGACGTATAAAAATCCCGGTGGATATTGAACGAAGCCGCTGCCAACGCCTCGCCGCGCCACGGCAGCGGAAACAGCAACTCAAATTTAGCCTCGCCCAGCCTTTGCGCAACCGCCTTGTCGCGGCTGGCGTCGAGAAAGAAAGGATCGTTCGCCAACTCCACCGTCACCTCAAGATCGAGCTCTTCGCAAAAATCAAGCACACGATCGATCACCTCGTTACGCAGCCTCTGCATATCTTCATGCCGCCCAAAGAAGACAATGTCCCGCACTGTAAAGTCCCAGCCTCGCGCCAGGGGCCGGAAGCGCGATCCCTCATACCGGAAGACGTGATTCTGCATGGTCAGCGTACGCACCTCATCCGGCCCCAGCGTCACATCACGCTGCAAACGGTAGCAAGGCAGGCAGACTCCCGGAGTCAGCACATGCTCCGGAGCCGCAAGCTGCGAGGTCACCTCTTCACTCAGCGCGCCATCCTGCTGCTCGATCGTATGCGAAACCGACTCCAGCACCTGCAGGCTATCCGGCAGATGCGAACAGAACGTCACATGCTGCGGAAAGTGATGGAAGTAGCTGACCTCGGCCAGCACCTCCGCCGGAACCATCACCGGAAACGCATTTTCCTCTGCGCCAAACTCCGCCGCGATCCCGCGAAACTCCCGCTCGAAAAAACGAAACAGCCGCAGCAGATCCCCACGCAACCCCGTCAATCCCTTACCCAGCACCTGCACATCCGCAGACTCTGCGAGCAACGAATCGATCTCAACAATTCGTAGCTCTCGCGCCTGCGTTCGACGCACCACTTTGGGCGCGATCAGCCGATGCGTTCGCACCATACTCTCCACAAACCCCGCAACCCTCTCCGCCGCCGCATCGCTCACAGCTTCCACTTCAAGCACCCGCGAGCCCTCATCCAGGCGAAACGTCTGCACGTCATCCCGGTTCATACCAAGCCCATCGACAATCGCCCGCACGCCAGCCTCACCCGCGCGATGCACCGGAAAGCTCCGCAGCACACTCATGCCCGCACCTGCATCGCCCGCTCTTGATAGCCATAGCGCGCAATCGCGATCTCCAACACCTGGCTTGTTCCTTCGATGATCTCCATGATCCGCGCATCGCGCATCGCCCGCGCCACCGCGGAGTCCGGCGCACAACCCGCGGCCCCATGAATCTGCACCGCATCATACGCCACGCGATTAGCCATCTGCGACGCGAAGTACTTCGCCATGGTCGTCTCCTTCGCCGCTTCCGGGTCCTTGCGTCCACGCAGCGACCCCGCGCGGAAACACAGCAGCCGCGCCGCCTCCACGTCCACCATCATCCGGCAGATCATCCGCTGGATCAACTGGTGCTCGCTGATAGCACTGCCAAACTGCGATCGGCTACGCGTGTAATCCAGCGAAGCCTCAAGACAAGCCCGACCCAGCCCAACACATCCCCACGCCAGGTTGTAACGACCCCACTCCAGTCCCGTCGCAGCCACATGCGTCACCCCGAACCGGGGCTTGCCCAGCAGCGCATCTCCCGGCAAAACACACTCTTCAAACTTCAGCGTCGCCAGCATATAGCCGCGACACCCCAGCATGCCGTCGATCCGCTCAAAGCTCAACCCCGCCGTATCCCGCGGCACAATAAACGTCGCCGGCCCCTCTTCCGCCCGTGCCAACACCACAAACACATCTGCCGATTGCCCGCACGTAATCCACGTCTTAGTGCCGCTTAGAACAAAGTCCGACCCAACCACCCGCGCCGTGGTCTCCACCGCCGCGGCATCACTTCCCACATTCGGCTCCGTAATCGCGAGCCCCGCCAGCACCTCGCCGCTGGCCAGTGCGGGCAGCCAGCGCTGCTTCTGCGCCGGCGTACCCCACCGCGCCAGCGCACTGCCCGCCATGTGATGCACGTTGACCAGCCCCTGAACCGAAGCACTCCCGGCACCCAGCGCCTCATGCATCAACCCATGCCGAATAGCCGCCTCTTCCGCATCGCCGCCCCGCCCACCGAAAGCCTCGGGAAACCCGCTGGCAAACATACCTGCCTGCGCCAATGCACGCACAATCTCTCGTGGAATACATTGCTCACGATCGATCGCCGCCGCATGCGGCGTCACTTCGGCCGCCACAAAGGCGGAAAGCTCCTGCGCTACAGCAGAAAAATCCTCAAGCCTGGGCATGGCGCGCGCTCAGCTTGCGGTTCACCAGGTCGCCGATCGCCTGCACTGTCTGGAAGTTCTTTAGCTCCAGATCCTCGCTGTCGATCTCGATTCCGTATTCGCGCTCTAAAAAATCCACAAGCTGCATAGCAAACAGCGAGTTGCCAAAACCCAATGCGAAGATATCTTCGTCATCACGCATCTGCCTGCTCTCAAACGAGCGCGAAAGAAAACTACGGATTGGTTCTAAAACAGTCTGGTCGGACATGAATCGATTCACCGGTCTATGAGATTTTTGCAGTTCCTACATCGTTAGCGGCTATCTGCCACGCTTGCACATCTGACCCTTCGTTTGCGAGCGGCCGAGTCCGTCGGCTTAACTCCTCCGCCAACTCCCTTGCGAGTTCCTCCGGTCCACGCGCTCCATCCAGCGTAAGCTGAGCTGTTCGCATAGCAGCCCGGTCGGCAGCCTCATACGCCTCGCGTCCTCCGGCCAAATACGTGCCCATCTCGCGCGCAAGATACTCCGCCATCGCCGCCGGCTCTCCTTTCCTCTCTTCCACGGCGCGAAGCACACGCCGGGCCAGCGCGATCTCCGGAGGAAGATGCAGATGCACCGCCAGGTTTACAAGATCCGACACCTCATCCCGCGCCGCACCAAACGGATCTTCAACCAACAGAACCGGCATCTCCGGCTCTTCCGACAGCAGCCGCTGAATCTCCCGTCGCAGACCCGGAGTACGAAACGCATTCGGATCAGCCCCGCTATCCAGCCATCCCCTCACATCCGCCGGAGTATTGGAGACACTTATGTGGTCATCAAAAAACAAGCACCGCGACCCGGCCAGCAGTTCGCTCGTCCTGCGGATTAGTGTCGTCTTCCCTCCACCCGACGTGCCGCTCACCACGACAACAAAGGGCTGCGCATTGGAATAGGCCGTCATATCGAATCCCACACCGCCGGCAAGAAGTCCGCCACAACCGTCCCGCGACCCTCATCCCGCGCCATCGTAAACGCCAGATGTCCCAGCGCCATATCCAGAACACCCATCCCAAACGGACTGAACAGCACAGGCCTACCCTCTACCCGCGCCGGGTCCGTCCCCGCAAGAATCCTGCCAAGCGTAGTCCGAATAAAGCTTCTGCTACCCGTCGCCTGTTCCGCCAGGTGCACCGAGGTCGAGTTGCTGCAGATATGTTCCAAATCATCCACCACGTTGTCGGCACCGGTCACCACCTCCGGTGTAAAGTCCCGCAGCGACACATGCAGCACCACCGCGTTCCGGTCCGCCGGCGCAAGCGCTCGCAGATGAGGCACCGTAGCCGTCGTCGCAAGACTAACCACATTCGCCTGCAATATCACGTCCTCAGCCCGCCCAACCACCCTCACGCCGCGCCCGCCCAGCATCCCCGCAATCTTCCGCGCAAACTGTTCAGCGCGACTCGAGTCCGTGTCATACAACAACACCTCTTGCACCTCTGGTCTCGCCACCAGCAGAAAACGCAGCACCGTGAAGTTAATCAACCCGCAACCGATCAACCCGCAGACTGTAGCTGGCATCTCCCCGCGTAAAACATCCGCCGCGAGCGCCGCACTCGCACCCGTGCGCAGCGCGCTGATGATCGAGCCTTCCATCAAAGCCGTCGGCACACCACTCTCCACCGAGTTCAATACCAGCGTAGCGGAGGCCCGCGCCATCCCGCTTTGGCCGTTGCGCGGAAACGACGCGATCCACTTGATGCCCGCCGTCTGAAACTTGCCACCCAGATACGCCGGCTTCGCGATAATCCGGCTGCTCTCATCCCCGGGAATCCGTAGAAAGGGGCAGTTCGGCAGGCTCACGTCGCCCGTATCGTGCAGCAGATAGGCCGAACGCACGGCCTCCATCATCTCGCGCTCCCGTCCGGCGAAGATCTCTTCAACTTCTTTCCCGCGCAGCAGCAGGATGTCCCCAGTCTTCATGCCGAAAACCCTGTCCCGAGATGCTCGCGCTGCCAGCTATCCGAGTAAATCGTCTCCAGATAACGGTCCCCCCGATCGCACAGCACCGCCGCGCACGATGCACCGGGACGAATCTGCGCGCGATATTTTTCGATAGCCGAGATCACCGCACCAGACGATCCTCCCGCAAAGATCGCCTCCGTCCGCAACAACCGCAGACACCCTTCGACACACTCCCGGTCGGTCACATGCACATGCTCATCTTCCAGCCCCGGATAGTAAAGCTCCGGCATCCGCGACGCGCCATGCCCCGGGATCAAACGTTTCTGCGGCGTCTGCCCAAAGATCACGCTGCCCACCGCATCCACTGCAACAATACGAGTCCGCATCCCGTGGCTCCGCACATATTCGCTGCATCCGCGCAAAGTTCCGCACGTGCTGGTCGCAACAAACAAATAGTCAATCTCACCATCCATCGCATGGTCGATCTCCGACATCGTCTGCCGGTGCGCCATGGCGTTCATCTCATTGGCATACTGGTTAATCCAGATGCTGTCGGGCAGTTCCTCGCACAACGCCTGTACCCGCGCTATCCGCGCCTCCAGCAGACTTCCTCCAGGCCGGTGCGGCTGCTCAACCATCTCCACCTGGACCCCATAAGCCTTCAGCACGGCAAGGTTCGACGGCGTAATGCACGTATCCACCACACAAACAAAACGAATTCCAAGACGCAGACAAGCCTGCGCCAAACCAATCCCAAGATTCCCCGAACTCGATTCGATAACCGTCGTCCTCGGCCCAATCCTGCCCTGCTCGCGGCCCTCCATCAGCATCCGCACCGCCGCCCGGTCCTTGATGCTTCCCCCCGGATTCAGCATCTCCAGCTTGCCGAACAGCCGAAACGGTGCGTCTTCAAACACCTTCTCCAGCGGCACCAGCGGTGTATTCCCGATCGCGCTCAGGACTCCCCACGGCGCGCCCGCTGGATGAACCGCGAAGGTTCCGGGATCTACTAACTCGTCAATCATTCCGCGCCTCAAACGCGCTCGCCTGCGGCTTTCATCCCACGGCGTACGCTCAACGGCCGCATATCAACCCACGTGGTGGCGATATATTCCAAACACTCGTCCTTGGTGCCCGAGACGCCGCCATCCCGCCAGCCAGCGGGGATATCCCGCTGCTCCGGCCAGATCGAGTACTGCTCTTCCTCATTGATGACGACTCGCAACCGGCTATCCTGCCAGTTAACGACTGGTTCCTTAAACTCAGATGGACTCATAAGCTGCCGTTCCTCTTCAAATTTCGCAACAGACCTGGTCCAGCAAAATACCGTGTTACATAACCAATAGCCGGCTCTGGCCAGCATTTCCCTGGCGCTACTTCAATCCAAGGGTGAGTACGAGGAGTCTGTCACGAAAAATCAAGACGCGCAAGATACAAGTTTGATAGTCGTCTGGGTCATTAACCTAACCCAGTCACCTTCCACCCTGCAACGGCTGCGCCACCTGCTCTCGCCCGAAGAGCGCGCACGCGCCAATCGCTTCGTCAAAGAGAACTCCCAAAGTCAGTTCACAGTAGCACACGGAGCTTTGCGCCACATCCTCGGCGCAACCCTCGACGCCGATCCCCGCACCTTGTACTTTACGGAGCAGTCTTACGGAAAGCCGTCTCTCCCAGGCAACCCGCTCCGCTTCAACCTCTCGCATGCCGGCGATCTCGCCCTTCTCGCCGTGGGTTACGGCCGTGAACTCGGCGTGGATATCGAACCCATCCGAACCCTTCCCGACGCACGCAACCTGGCCCAGCGCTTCTTCTCCCCGGCTGAAATCGCCAACCTGCGCAACGTCGGTCAAGCCAACCTTCCAAGAGCGTTCTTCGAATGCTGGACCCGCAAGGAAGCCTTCATCAAAGCCATCGGCCAGGGATTGAGTTACCCGCTGGACAACTTCGACGTAACCTTTTATCCCGATCCGGAAGCAAAAATTACCACCGCGCCCGAACACCACAACCGCTGGAGCCTCCACAATCTTGTCCCGGCCCCGGACTACTGCGGCGCGCTCGTCGTCGAACATACCCCGGTCGCACACGGGGCGCCTCAAATTCAACTTCGTAGATGGGAACCCAGCGAACTGCCGGATAAGACGTAGCCCCGGCATCTGTCCGGCGCCCGCGATTACTTCCGAGCCACCTGTGGTTACTTCCGGTTATAGTATGTTCTTACTTCACTTTGGATGAGTACGTTGCCGATTCCCCTCCTCGAGCTTCACACGGATTGGTCGACGCTGGTTTCACTCCTGCGCTCCCGCGCTACGGAGTCACCCGGCCCCGCACCCTACACCTTTCTGAGCGATGAGGCCCAGCAGGAAACTACCCTCGACTACGCCGGCATGGACGCCGCAGCCCGCGCACTCGCAGCCCGTATCCAACAAGCCGGAATCGCTCGCGGAGAAGACCGTCCTCGCGCACTCGTCGTCTTCCCCGCCGGTGCCGACTTCCTCCCAGCCTTCTTTGCTGTCCTCTACGCCGGCGCCATCGCCATACCCACCCACTACCCGCACTCCCGTCGTCCCCTCGATCAGATCGCCGGCATCGTCAAAGATTGCGACGCCACCATCGGCGTCACCACCCCCGAGATGCAGCCCATCCTCGCCGCCGCGCTTCCCCACATGACGTGGTTCTGCCTCACCAGCGACCTCACCGACGCAGCACAGTGGCAGGACCCACACCTCACCGCCGACCACGTCGCCTACCTGCAGTACACCTCCGGTTCGACCTCGAATCCCAAGGGCGTCGTTCTTCTCCATCGCCAGGTGCTCGCCAACTGCGAGATGCTCCGCCGTCACTTCGAAATCTTTCCTCAGAGCCGCATTCTCAACTGGCTCCCCCACTTCCACGACATGGGACTCGTCCTTGGCCTGATCGAAACCATGTACGCCGGTTGCCGCTCCTTCAATCTCTCCCCCATGGAGTTCGTGCAGCGTCCCATATCTTGGCTCGCCGCCATGAGACGCTACTCCATCACGCACATCGGTGCACCCGACTTCGCCTACGAGACCTGCGCCTCGCTCCCACCCGCCCGCCTTGAAGGTCTGGACCTCTCGAGCGTTGTCTTCGCCAGCGATGGAGCCGAACCCGTCCGCGCCGAAACCCTCCGCCGCTTCACCGAACGCTTCGCTCCCCACGGCTTCGATCCCGCCGCCCTCAGTCCCGGCTACGGACTAGCCGAGAACACCCTCATCGTCACCTCCAGCCGCCCGCACCGCCTACCAGTCATCCGAACCTTCGCAAGCCACGCCCTGCGCGATGGACACTTTCAACTCGCAACCGCGGGCGAAGAAGGCACCACCCTCGTCAGCTCCGGAGACCTCCAGGCCGACACCCGCATCCTCATCGTCAGCGACACCCACGAGATCCAACCCGAAGGCCACAGCGGAGAGATCTGGGTCTCCGGCCCCTCGGTCGCGCAGGGCTACTGGAACAACCCCGCAGCCTCGCAGAAGTTCACCGCCACGCTTCCGCAATACGCCAACGAACGCTTCCTCCGCACCGGCGACCTCGGCATGGTCTACGAAGACGAGCTCTTCGTCCTCGGCCGCGCCGACGACATGATCGTCCTGCGCGGACAGAACTACTACCCCGAAGACATCGAACCCCACATCGAAACCTGCCATCCCGCTCTCCAGTCCCACGGCTCCATCGTCTTCGGCTTCGAATCCGCCGGCGAACAGCGCCTCGGCGTCGCCGTCGAACTCCAGCGCACCGCCCTGCGCACCGCCGACTTCGACGCCATCCGCCGCACCATCCTCGCCGCCGTCTCAGACGCACGCCAGCTCGAGCTCTCCGCCTGCATCCTCCTCAAGCCCCGCAGCCTCCCCCGCACCCGCAGCGGCAAGAAGCAGCGCCAACTCTGCCGCCGTCGCTTCCTCGACCAAGCCCTACCCGCCCTAGACCTCTGGCTAGCCCCCATGCTGCACCACACCTGGCAAACCAGCTCAGCCGAACCACCGCTTGGCTCCCTACAGGACGACGAAACACCCGCAACCTGGCTAGCCCACTGGGTAGCCGCCCGCACCGGCTGCGACCCCCAAACCATTGCCCCAGCCGACCGCCTGGGCTCCTACGGCCTCGACTCCGTCGCCGGCCTCCAGCTCACCGACGCCATTGAGCGCCGCTTCCACATCCGCCTCGCCTCCACCGCCATCTGGGACCACCCCACCTTCGCCGAACTCGCCACCCACATAACCGAACTCGAAGCCACCACCACAATCGACGCACTCACACCCACCCTCGACGAACTAGCCCTCCTCGCCCAACTCGACCACCTCTCCGACGCCGAGGTCGAGCAGCTGCTGCAGCAGATCCCCGCGGAGTCGCAAAGATGATCGCCCCTCCCCAAGCACCCTCCGCCACAGAAAACCGCGCCCGCCTCGCCGCGCTCCTGCGCACCCGCCTCGGCGCCGCCGGAGACTGGTTCCCGCTCTCCCACGGCCAGGAAGCGCTCTGGTTCCTCTTCAAGCTTCTCCCCCACACCGGCGCCTACAACATGAGCTTTGTAGCCGCCATCGAAGGCACTCTCAACCTCACCGCATTCGAGCGTTCCTGGCAACTCCTCTGCGACCGCCATCCGTCCCTCCGCATGCGTTTTCAAGAGCACGAAGGCGAGATCCGCCAACAACCCATCCCCAACTTCCAATTCCAAATCGAGTCCATCGACACCAACCCCGACACCGACTTCAACGCTCTCCTCCACCACGAGTCCCACCAGCCCTTCAACCTCGAACTCTCCGCCGCAATCCGCGTCCAGCTCTTCCGCCGCCCCGCGCACCACACCGCCCTCCTCATCGTCCTCCCCCACATCGTCGGCGATCTCACCTCCCTCACCGTCGTCCTCGAAGAGCTCCGCACCCTCTACACCGCCGAAATCTCCGGCACACCCACCACCCTCCCGCAAGTGCCAGTCACCTTCGCCGATCACGTCCTCCACGAGCGCCGCACCCTCGACACCGACACCACCGACCGCCTCTGGACCTACTGGCGCCAGCAGCTCGCACCCGATACCAACCCCGAGCTCCCCGTCCTCGATCTAGCCACCGATCGCCCTCGCCCCCTCGAACGCAGCTTTCGCGGCGACTCCATCACCCACATCCTCCCCGCGGCTTTACTGCACAAGCTCCAAACCCTCACCCAGGCCAACGACGTCACCCTCTTCATGGCCCTGCTCACCGCCTACCAGGCCCTGCTCGCCCGCTACACCGGCCAGCCCGACATCATCATCGGAACCCCGGCCCTCGGTCGCACCCGTCCCGAAGTAACCGAAGTCGTCGGCGACTTCGTCAACATGCTTCCCCTGCGCCTCACACTCCAGCCCACCGACACCTTTGAAACCCTCCTCCACACCACTCGCTCGCAGGTGGCGGACGCCCTCCGCCACCAGCAGCTCCCCTTCTCCATGACGGTCAGCCGCCTTCACCTCCCGCCCGACCTCAGCCGCACCCCCATCTTCCAGACCAGCTTCGCCCTGCAGCGTCTGGAACGCTTCCCGGAACTCGCCCGCTCTATCCTCAGCCAACCCGGCGAGCCACCCATCCCCTTCGCCGACCTCCAGCTCCATCCCCTCCCACTCACGCAGCAGGAAGGCCAATACGATCTCAACGTCGAAGCCAAGCTCGACGAATCCGGCGCACTCGTCATGGCCTGGAAGTTCTCAACCGACCTCTTCAACCCTTCAACCATCCACCGCGTCGCCCACCACTTCGAAACCCTCCTCACCAACCTGATCGAATCTCCCGACAGCCCCGTCGCAAGCCTGCCCCTGCTCACCCCAAACCAAACCGCCGAAGAAGTCGCAAGCAGCGCAGCGCCCAGTCTCACCC
>Ga0302313_10000378_pt1 | contig 40557 bp, 35 predicted proteins | sample III_Palsa_N2_2_FD_200454 | JGI IMG/M metagenome (GOLD analysis project Ga0302313, IMG submission 200454) | Peat permafrost microbial communities from Stordalen Mire near Abisko, Sweden - III_Palsa_N2_2 | ecosystem: Environmental > Terrestrial > Soil > Palsa > Peat permafrost | place: Sweden...
CCGACGAAGCCAAGCTGCAACTGAATATGTTCTAGAGCCATGGAAACCCACAGCGAACCCCAACCCCGCGTCCGTCGCCCCAGGCCCAAGGTCGTCACCTTGACCGACCGCGCCGCTGAGCGCGTGAGGGAGATCATGGCCAAGGCTGAACAGCCCTATATGGGCCTGCGCGTGGGCGTGAAGAACGGCGGCTGCGCCGGACAGGAATATGTCCTGGAGTACGCCGAGGCGCCCCATCCGCTGGACGAGGTGATCGAGGACAAGGGCGTCACCATCCTGGTCGAGCCCAAGGCGGTGCTGTTCCTGATCGGCTCGGAAATCGACTATGAGACGACCAAGCTGTCGTCCAAGTTCGTCTTCCACAATCCCAACGAAACCGACGCCTGCGGCTGCGGCGAGAGCGTGACCATCGTGCCGGCCGGCGCCGAGGGCTGAGTTCCTCGCCCTTTATAAGATCCTCATCCTGAGGCGTCCGCACAGCGGGCCTCGAAGGACGCATTTGCGGCGCCGTTGCGTCCTTCGAGGCGCGCCGCTCCGCGCCGAGCACCTCAGGATGAGGCGCTTTGGAGGGCGGCGAGCGGCAAGCGTTTCTTCGACCCGCCCCAAACTGTCCGCGACCGATTTCCGCCATTGCGCGACCCGGCTCGGCTATACCGTCCTCGACCTTCAGGGAGGACGCTATGACCACCACCGCACAGAAACGCGCCGCCTTTCACGCCCTGCACCAGTCGGGCTGCTTCACTCTTCCCAATCCCTGGGACGCCGGCTCGGCGAAATATCTTCAGTCGATGGGCTTCAAGGCGCTCGCCTCGACCAGCGCGGGCCTGGCCTGGTCGATCGGCAAGCCGGACAACCGGGTCACCCGCGATGAGGTGCTGGCGCATTTGAAGTCGCTCTGCGAAGCGACCGACCTGCCTGTGAACGCCGACTTCGAAGGTGGGTTCGCGGACGATCCTGAAGGCGTCGCCGCCAACGTGCGGCTGGCCGCCGCAACGGGCGTCGCCGGGCTGTCCATTGAAGATCGCACCAAAGGCGGACTTTACGATCACGCTCTGGCGGTCGAACGGATCGCCGCCGCGCGAGCCGCGATAGACGCGGATGACTCGAAGGTCCTCCTGGTCGCACGCTGCGAGGGTGCGCTGGTCGGCCAGGATGATCTCGGCTTCATCCTCAAGCGTCTGGTCGCCTTCGCCGAAGCGGGCGCCGATTGCCTCTATGCGCCGGGTGTCGGCTCAGCTGAGCAGCTGACCGAACTGATCGCTGCTGTCGCGCCCAAACCCGTGAATGTCCTGCTGACGACGGGCGGCCTCGCAGTTGGCGAGCTAGCCGAACTGGGTGTTCGACGGGTCAGTGTCGGCGGCGCGCTCGCGCGAATGGCCTGGAGCGGGTTCGCGCGCGCGACGCGGGAGCTGTCGGAGATGGGGGGCATCACGCCACCCGCCGACGCGGTCGGCGGTGGCGCGCTCAACAAGCTGTTCGGCTAGGCGGCGAGACTGGCGCCGCCAGCGGTGGTGGTGCGATTGCGGCCGGCGTGCTTGGAGGCGTAGAGCGCCTCATCCACCCGCTCGACGAGAGAATGCACATCGTCGCCCGCCTGGAATTCAGCGATTCCCGCGGAGACCGTGATCGCGCCCAGGTCTTCGTTGGTCGAGCGCCGCTTGAGCGTGCGCGACGACACTTCAAGTCGGATTTCTTCGACCAGCGGCAGGACGTCCTGCACCCGTTCGCTGGGGAAGATCATGGCGAACTCTTCGCCGCCAAAGCGGGCGGCGAACCGGGGCGGGGCGCCGATGCGGCCGATCACATTGGCCACATAGCGCAGCACCTGATCGCCGGTCTGATGGCCCCAGTTGTCGTTGAAGCGCTTGAACAGATCGATGTCGACGAGGGCGAGCGAGAGCGCCTGTCCAGTTTCCGCCGCTTCCGCGCAGGCCCGCGCCAGTTCGTCGTCGAAGGCCTTGCGGTTAGCCAGGCTGGTCAGGGCGTCGGTGGTGGCGTCGCGCCTCACCTGTTCGAGGTGCTCGCGCAACCGGCCGACTTCGGCGGACGAATCTTCCAGCCGCTTTTCCAGCGCCTTGGTTTCCTGCTGCACCCGCCTGGTCGCGGACGCCAGGCTCTGGACCAAGTCCTTCAGGGTGCTGGGTTTGACGTCGGCGGTGAGTTCCTGCCCGGCGTTGGCCAGGGTCTCGCCGTATTTCTCATTTGAGGTCTGAGCCTGCTTGATCGCCTGGGCGACGGCCGCGAGTTCCCGATTCAGCTGGGCGCCGGCGTCGCGAATCTGGTCGTTCAGCTTGGCCTTGGGCAGATAGAGCGCGGCCAGCTCCTCGACCAGGCCTTCGGTAATGGCCTCGCCCTGGGCTAGCCGGCGCTCGATCTCGCGGCCGAGCGCACCGCTGGGATCGGCCATGAAATGCAGCCAAAGTTCGTAGTTCAGGGGCGTCGGCCAGATCTGGCGTCGCTCCATATCCTCCAGCACCCGCCGGGCAAGGCTATAGGCTTCCGGGCCACGCACGGCCGTTTCAATATCGCCCGACATTCCAAAAAACCCCGACAGACCGCGAACCTGTGCCGCTTTGCAGCTTTCCCGGGACTATAGCCTCAGAGATGAAACGAGCCGTTAAAGCGGAGCTGTTGCGCGTCGCTGCGTCAAAATAAAATGGCGCGGCGCGTGCTATTTCTTGGCGGGGCCACCGGGCGCGGGACCCCGGAAAAGAAAGGCGGGAACATCGGCGCCGAAGCCTCGTACGCCACGCTCTTCCCGTTCGCCGCGGTTCTCACGGGGCGCCCTGTCTTCCTGACGCGGCCTGTCTTCCTGACGCGGCCTGTCTTCCTGACGCGGCTTTTCGTCCCGACGTGGCCTGTCTTTGCGAGGCGAGGCGGGGGCGGCGTCCGCGCGAGGCGGCCGGCTGGCGCGCGGCTCACGCTGCCGGATTGGCTCGGCGGGCGCGGCGGTTTCGGCCGCAGGTGCGTCATCGGGCGCAGTGTGGGGCGCGCGTTCGGCGGGGGCGCGGACTGGGCGATCATGATCGCGATCCCGGCTGCGTCCACGTCCACCCTTGGCGCCGCGTTCGGGGTTAGCCTTGCGTTGGCGCTCGCCCCGGGCGCGCGCCTCGTCCCAGTCCAGGTCGATCTTAAGCTCTTCGGGGCTTTGCCCGATCAGCTTGATCACCTTGTCCAGCGTCCGCGCGTCTGCCGGCGTGGCGATCATGAAGGTCTGGCCAGACTTGCCCGCGCGGCCGGTGCGGCCGATCCGGTGAACATAGTCGTCGGCGTGGTGCGGCACGTCGTAATTGAAGACGTGGCTGACGTCGGGAATATCCAGCCCGCGCGCGGCGACATCGGACGCGACCAGCAGCCGAAGGTCGCCCTTGCGGAAGTTGTCCAAGGTGCGGGTGCGGGTCGACTGGTCCAGGTCGCCATGGATGGCGGCGGCGTCGAAGCCATGAGTCCGCAGGGATTTAGCGACCACGTCGACTTCGCTTTTGCGGTTGCAGAAGACGATGCCGTTCTTCACGTCCGCCCGGCCGACGAGTTCGCGCAGGACCATCCGTTTGGCCGCGGGCTCGCTCAGCGGAATGCGAACCAGGAACTGGGCGATGTTTTCGTTGGTCGTAGCCGGCTTGGCCGCCTCGATCCGGGTCGGCTCATGTAGGAACTGCTTGGTCAGCCGGGTGATTTCCGGCGGCATGGTCGCGGAGAAGAACAGGGTCTGTTTCTTCGGCGGCGTCAGCTTGAAGATGCGTTCGATGTCCGGGATGAAGCCCATGTCGAGCATCCGGTCGGCTTCGTCGACCACCAGGGTCTGCACGCCGGTCATCAACAGCTTGCCGCGCTCGAAATGGTCCAGCAGCCGGCCTGGCGTGGCGATCAGCACGTCGACCCCGCGGTCGAGCAGCTTCTCCTGGTCGCCGAAGGAGACGCCGCCGATCAGCAGGGCCCAGGTCAGCTTGGTCCCCTTGGCGTAGCGTTCGAACGCCGCGGCGACCTGGTCGGCCAACTCGCGGGTCGGCTCCATCACCAGCGCGCGGGGCATACGGGCCTTGGCCCGGCCTGACGACAGCTTGTCGATCATTGGCAGGGTGAAGGCCGCGGTCTTGCCGGTGCCGGTTTGGGCGATACCCAATATGTCGCCGCCCGCCAGCGCCACGGGGATCGCCTGCGCCTGGATCGGCGTGGCGGACGTATAGCCGCTGTCGGCCACCGCTTGAAGAATCTGGGGACTGAGCCCCAACTCGGAAAAATCTGTCATGTCTTGATGATGATAGAGCCTGGCCAAGCGACGCCACCGGCGCGGTGCAGCCTCACGCGCGCGGACCTAAAGGAAATCGCTTGATGATGTCAACGCCAAGCCGGGTCGAAAGGTCCCGCGGCATCACCAAATATAGGGGACGAAGCGAAAGCGGACCCTCCGCGTGTAGATGTCATAGTCGGTCAGCCTTGAGCGAAGCAGGCGCTCCTCACCAAGGGCGCGAATCCCAAGGCCAATCGCGAAGACAGGGAATAGCACGAAGCCGCACCAAGATCCCAGCAGAAGCGGCACGCCGAGAAAATAGAGCAGGGCGCCGGCGTACATCGGATGTCGCACCAGGCGATAAGGTCCAGTGGTCACCACCTGATGCCCGCGACGGCTTTGCAACCGCACCTGGGGCGAAGCGAAGGTGTTCACGCGGAAAGTCCGCCAGCAGATCAGCATGCAGAAGGCGATGCAAATCAGGCCTATGGCTTCGAAAAAGACCGGCATGTCCGACCAACCGAAGCGGCCGGCGTCCAGACCCATCAGGGCCAGCCAGCCAAAAAAGGCGAGGAAGGCGATCACCATGAAGACGCGATCCCAGGGCGTCTGATCGCGATGCACCGGCGATGTCAGCCGCGAAGCCAGCAGCTCTGGGTCATGTCCCGCCAGCCAAATGCCGAGCGCCAGCGAAAACGTCAGCATGGCGGCCAGATAAATCCAGGCCTCGGACCAGCGCCAATCACCCGCGGAGGCGAACAGAACGGCCCCTAGCACCACCACGAACAGGCAGGTTTGAACCACCATTCGGAAAATCAACGCCGCACCCCGATACCCTTACAGCCACTACGCACATACGGATCGCTCGGATCGGCGCACCTGCGGAGACTCGTCGTACACGGACCTCGCTCTATGGTCGAGTATTTGGCGGTCCGGCGGCCAAAACCCTCGAAACGGCGTCGCGCACCGTTGACGCACCGGTTTGCTCATGGCTGTTTTGGCCGATGAACAAGCCCGCTTCGCAGCCCGATCCGTATCTTCGCGTCGTCAAACGCTTCTCGCTCGCCGCCAAGCTTGAGGCCGCCGGCGACATGCTCAACTGGGACGCCAACGTCAACATGCCCAAGGGCGGGGCCTGGGCGCGGGGCGAGCAGATGGCGGCCATCACCGAGGTCTCGGTGGATATGATCGGCTCCCGCGCCGCCGCCGATGAACTGGGCGAGGCCGAGATCATGGCCGGCGCACTTGAGCCGGGCGAACAGGCCGACCTTAGGGAAATGCGCCGCAAATGGGCGCATGCGTCGGCCGCGCCGGCGGAGCTGCAGACCGAAAAGGCGCGGATGGCCCAGACGCTGCAGTCGCTATGGGTCCAGGCCAGGGCCGACAACGACTTCAAGAGCTTCGCCGCGCCCTTTACCGATATGCTCGGCCTTATCCGCGAGATCGCCGCCGCCAAGGCCGACGCACTGCACACCACCCCCTACGGCGCCCTGATCGACGAATTCGACCCCGGCGTCGGCGAGGCGATGATCGATCCGATCTTCGATGACCTGGCCAAATTCCTCCCGCCGACCATAGCCGAAGTGGCCGAGCGCCAGGCGCGCTGGCCTGCGATCGTCGATCCAGGCCCTGTCTCCGAAGACCGTCAGGCGATCCTGTCCAAGCGGCTGACCCAGGCGGTGGGCATCGACTTTAACCACGTCCGCATCGACCAGGCGCCGCACCCCTTCTCGGTGCCGCACAGCCCCGGGGATGTGCGCTTCACCACCCGGTACGACATCGACAACGTCCGTTTCGGCATCATGGCCACCCTGCATGAGGCCGGCCATTCGATGTACGAATACAACCTGCCTCGCGACTGGGCCTTCCGTTCGGCCGGTGTCGCCCGCGGCGCCTCGGCGCACGAAAGCCAGTCGCTATCGCTGGAGATGATGGCGGGGCGAAGCCGCGAGTTTCTCGGCTTCCTGGCGCCGCTGATGGCGGAGACCCTGGGGGTCGCTCCAGCGGCCACCACCTACGACAATGTGCTCAACATCTGGCGGCGGCTGGACAACGACTACATCCGCGTCGAGGCCGACGAGCTGTCCTATCCATTGCACGTCATCCTGCGCTACCGGCTGGAGCAGGCGCTGATGAAGGGCGACCTGCAGGTGAACGACATCCCCGGCGCCTGGAACGAGCTGTTCCAGAAGCTGCTGGGCCGCACGCCACCAACCATGGGGCAGGGGTGCCTGCAGGATATCCACTGGTCAGCCGGCCTGTTTGGCTACTTCCCCAACTACGCCATGGGCTCCATGCTGGCCGCGCAACTGTTCGAGCGGGCGACCGCGGACGATCCGACCATCCTGCCGAGCCTCGGCCGGGGCGACTTCACTCCCTACTTCAACTGGGTGAAGCCCCGGGTGCATGCGCGGGCGAGCCTGGTCGATTTCGCGACCCTGGTGAGCGAAGCCACGGGAAGGCCGTTGGGAACCGAAGCCTACAAGCGGCACATCCAGAAGCGGTACCTGGACGAGGCGGGGCTTTAGGAAGTCGCCTTGGCCGGCGCGCTTTCGCGCATCCAAAGCATGGCGACTAGGCCCGCCGCCGCGCCGATCAGCAGATACCAGCCGGGCGCCAGGACGCTGTGGGTCCGCGCTGTTAGCCAGGCGACGTTGAATTGCGCCGATCCGCCAAAGACGGTGATCGACAGGGCGTAGACCAGGGCAAGGCTGGTCGAGCGGCTGGGCTTGGGCAGGGACTCGGTGATCGCCACCAGCGCCGCCGTGCTGGAAATCGCCCCCAGGAGCGACATGACCACGGCGACAGTGAACAGGGCGGTGGCGGTCCGCGCCTGGGAGAGCCAGGCGAAGCTGGGCATGATCAGCAGGACCAGCAGAAAGCCTGGAATCAGCATGACCCTGCGACGGCCGAACCGGTCGGCCAGCCACCCACCCAGGGGCGAGCCGACGACCGTCCCCAGCCCCCGGATCACCGTCGCGCCAAACGCCAGCTTGGTGGCCATATGCAGCGTCGCCGTGGCGTAGGTGCTCAGATAGTTGAGCACATAGGTGACGGTGGTGCCGCTGGCCAGCAGCAGCAGGGCCAGCACCAGCAGCCGGACGGTGGGCCGCTTAGGCGCGAAGTCCGGCGTGGCGGGCTCGGCCGTGTGCAGGGTCTCCGTCAGGCCTCGACGGAGCATCAGGCCGAACGGGACGATGGCCACGCCCAGGCCAAGCGCGATGCGCCAACCGACGGCGTGCAGGTCGCCGGCGCTGAGGACCGCCGACAGGGTCACGCCCACCAGGCCGGCCGACAGGGTGGCCATGCCCTGTCCGAGATACTGCAGCGAGATCATCAGCCCGCGTCGTCCGGCGCTCGCGGCTTCGGCGAGGTAGGCGGTGCTAGGTCCGACCTCGCCGCCGAGGGCGAAGCCCTGCAGCAGGCGGAAGGCGACCACCAGGACCGGCGCCACGGCGCCGATCTGGGCGTAGGAGGGGGTGAGGGCCAGCCCGGCGATCGCGAGGCCCATCAAGGCGAAGCAGATCAGCATAGCCGGCCGCCGTCCCATCCGGTCGCCCATCCGTCCCAGCACGAAGGCGCCCAGCGGCCGGGTCAGAAACCCCGCGCCGAAGGTCGCCAGCGAGGCCAGCAGGCTGACCGTCGGGTCTGTGGACGGGAAGAAGGCTTTGCCGATGTCGACGGCGAAGAAGGAAAAGGTGAGGAAGTCGTAGAATTCCAGCGCATTGCCAGCCACGACACCGGCGATTTGCTTGGGCGATGCGATCGTCACGCCGGGCTCGGACAGGGTGTCGATCAGCAGCGCTTCAGCCATGGACCGCAAAACTCCGCGCGCCACCCCGACGCCAGCGGCCAGTAGGGACGCGCCGCGCCCGCGAGGCAACAGGCTGATTTGACTTCGGCTTCATCAAGTTTGAGGTTGCCGCACGCTTGGCCAGGGGGAGTCGATTGTGCGTCTGATATCCAAGGTTTTCGCGGTTGCGACGGTCGCGGCGTTCTGTGCGTCGTCGGCGATGGCGGCCAAAACCCTGAGCGCGGGAGCCGTGGCCTCGCCCGACCTCTACGGCGCGCTTGCGGCCAAGGACGTGCTGCAGCATGGCGGCAATGCGGTGGACGCCGCGGTCGCGACCGCCTTCGCCCTGGCCGTCACCTATCCCGAGGCTGGAAACCTGGGGGGCGGCGGGTTCATGACCCTCTATGTCCACGGCAAGCCCTACTTCCTGGACTACCGCGAGACCGCGCCGGGCAAGGCCACGTCGGGCATGTATCTGGACGCCAAGGGCAATCCGATCGCCAGCTTGAGCCTAGTCGGCAATCTGTCCTCCGGCGTGCCCGGGACGGTGCGCGGCATGGGCGAAGCGCACCGGCGATTCGGCAAGCTGACCTGGGCTCGCGACCTCGCCCCGGCGATCCACTATGCCCGCGAGGGCTTCATGGTCACGCCCCAGCTGATCGGCATTCGGGACGGCGAAAAAGCGGACCTGGACAAAGACACCAACTACGGACGCTACTTCGGCGGCCTGACCGCCGGCAAAGTCTTCCGCCAACCCGAGCTGGCCGCGACCCTGCAGCGGATCGCCAAGGGCGGCGACAAGGAATTCTATCAGGGCAGAACCGCCGATCTGTTGGTCGCCCAGATGGCGCGGGGCCCGGTCAAGGGTCTGATCTCAAAAGCCGACCTTGCCGGATACAAGGCCGTCTGGCGCGAGCCCGTCGTCGGCGACTGGCATGGCTTTACCCTGGTCACCGCCCCGCCGCCGAGCTCCGGCGGCGTCGGTCTCCTGCAGATGCTGGACATGAAGGCCGACGACGCGGCCCTGTTCAAGGGCGTGGCGCTGAACTCGCCGCAGTACATCCACCTGATGTCCGAGATCGAAAAGCGGGTGTTCGCGGATCGGGCCGAATATATGGGCGACCCGGATTTCGTGAAGGTGCCGGTGAAGGCGCTGATCGATCCGGCCTATGTCGCGCGCCGCGCGGCCGAGGTGAATCCAGCCACGCCGTCGACATTGGGGTCCGTCAAAGCGGGGCTTGAGAAGCCGCAGACCACCCATTTTTCGGTCATCGACAAATGGGGCAACGCTGTTTCCAACACCTATACCCTGAATGGCTGGTTCGGCTCCGGCGTGACGGTCGAAGGCGCCGGCTTCCTGATGAACGATGAGATGGACGACTTCTCCGCCAAGACCGGCGTCCCCAACCAGTTTGGCGTGGTGGGCGGCGGCGCGAACGCCATCGCGCCCTACAAACGGCCGCTATCCTCGATGACGCCGACCATCCTGACCAAGGACGGGCAGGTGGTCATGGTCATCGGCACGCCGGGCGGCTCGCGCATCTTCACTTCGGTGTTCCAGGTGCTGGCCAACGTCTACGACTTCGACATGCCGCTGAAGCCGGCCCTGGACGCCCTCCGCTTCCACCACCAGCTGTTGCCGGAGAATGTGATCTATTCCGAACCCTACGCCCCATTCCCAGATGGCCTGACCAAGGCCCTGGCGGCGCGCGGCTACAAGGTCGAGGCCCAGGATTTCAACGGCGACATCGAGGCGATAGAGGTCAAGGATGGCAAGCCGATCCCCGGCGCCGATCCGAGGGCTCGGGGCGTGGCGATGGTGATTCCGTAGTCGCAACCCAATCCCATTTTGGAATTCAAAAAGCTCGTCATGGCCGCCCTTGTGGCGGCCACCCATGGCTGGGTCAGGCGCGAACCTGAGCCGCTCGAGACGCGGAACAATGGGTGGCCGCCACAAGGGCGGCCATGACGGCGGAAGGGCTGGGTTGCAATTGGTTGATCAGGTCGCGACCTGACCCCGCCACCGCCCTTTGCCGAACAGATAGATCGGCACGGCCAGGGCCAGCAGGACCGCCGAACAGATGCCGGTCTTCCAGTCGCTGATCAGGAAGAAGACCAGCAGCATCAGGTTCAGCGTCGCGCTCACCACCGCCGGCAGGGGGAAGAGCGGCATTTTCCAGGGGCGCGGCAGATCCGGCTCGGTGCGGCGCAGCCGGATGGCCGAGACGCTGAGCAGGAAGAAGACCACCATCACCATCGGCGCATAGAGGTTCAGCAGGATCTCATAGAGCGGGCCTTTGACCAGGTCTGCCGCGAAGATGATCGCGCAGGTGCAGGTCAGGGCGGCCACCAGGCTCCGGCGCGGCGTGCCGCCCTTGGCCACCGGCGTCAGCGCCGGCGGCAACATGCCGTTGCGGGCCATGGCGAAGGTGGTGCGGGCATGCTCCATCACCTGCAGGTTGGCCAGGGTCGCGACCGCGATCACAGCCAGGGCGGTCACGACGATGCTGCTGGCGGGACCGATCACCAGCTTGGCGGCGTCGGCCACCGCCAGCGAGGAATGCGCCAGCACCGCGATTGGCAGGACGTGCAGAACGGCGGCGTTGACCAGGAAGTAGATGCTGGTGACCAGGGCTATGCCCATGAAGGTCGCGCGGGCGACGTTCGCTTGAGGCTCCTTCACCTCTTCGGAGAAGTAGACCGCCGCGTGCCAGCCGCCATAGGCGCCGTAGATCGCCCGCATGGCCACGGCCGCCGCCGCCCAGGTGAAGACCGGTGGCGGATAGGTCGGAAGCACCGCGGTGGACGGGTGAGCGAAGAAGAGCAGGGCGACCAGGATGATCAGGCCGATGGCCTTGATCGCCGAGCCCAGGTCCTGCGACAGGCCGCTGACCTTGGCGCCGATCCAGTTGACCGCGCCGCAGGCGATCACCAGGCCAATGGCGAGTTGGCCGGCGCTTAGCTGCGGCGCCCAGCCCAGGCGGTGGATGTATTCGCCGAAGGCGACGGTGATGAAGCCGGTGGAAATGCAGATCTGCAGCCAATCGGCCCAGCCGACGATGAAGCCCCAGAAGGGGCCGAGGGCGCGGGTGGCGAGCGGGTAGGGACCTCCGGCCTGCGGAATGGCCGCCCCGAGCTCCACAGTCGGCATGGCGTCGATACAGACGAACAGGCCGCCGCCCAGCCAGGCCAACAGCACCAACGCCGGGGAGCCGAAGCCGGCGGCGACGACGCCGGGGTTGCGCATGATGCCCGAGCCGATGACGCCGCCGATCACGACGGCCAGGCCGAATCCCAGCCCGAACACCCGCAGCAGACGATTGGTGAGTTTGTCGGCGGCCGGGGCCTCGAGCTCTTCAGCGTGCGCCAACACCATCTCCCCGCCTCAGCCGATCCGTCTTGATCAGCCTACGAATGAGTGTCCGGTTTTCTTAAAGCAGGCAATCCTTCGCGGAGAAGACCCGGCGCCGCGGGGGGACGGCGCCGGGTTCTAAGTCAGTCGTTACCAGCCGCTGTTACCGCCGACGCCGCCGCCGTTGCCGCCGCAGAAGTCGCAGTGGGTTTCACCGGCGCCCACGTCAGCCTTGACGCCCAGCAGGTTGCCGATGTTGGCGCTGACGTTCAGCAGACCGGTCGAGCCATGGTTGCTGGAGGTCAGGACGTTGGCGTTCACGCCCAGCAGGCTGCCGGACGTCTGGCCGTGCGACTGGCCGCCGACATTGACGTCGGCGCCGATCAGGCTGCCGCTGGCTTGACCATGCGACGAGCCGCCGACGTTCACATTGGCGGCGACCAGGCTTTGGTTGGCGTTGTTCGATTGGTTGTGGCCGCGTTGGCCGGCTTGCGCGGTCGAGACCATCAGGGCGCCGGCGGTGGTGGCCAGCACCAAGCATTTCAGGAACTTGTTCATTGTTTCCTCCATCTCCCCATCCGGCGCCACATTGGGTCGGTTCACGGGGCGTGGGGGTATGTGCAAGAAATGCTCTCAGTGGTTGTCCCTTACGATTCCCCGAATTTGGGTATTGTATGCGAACTCGCCGTAGGGTCGATTGTCTCAATTTGATACGTTTCGCATGCCCACGGCGAAAGGTGGGGGCGGCGCCCTGGCGTCAGGCTGGACCTGACCGCATGCGGCTCTAAGCTCCTCTCACCGCAACGCCTGGAGGGGCGAGATGACCCTGGAACTGAAAATCCTGGCCTGGACGCTGGTCCTGGCCTTTGTGCAAATCCTGCTGTTCGACTTCGCCCGCACCGGTCAGTACGGCCTGAAGTGGAATACAGGGCCGCGCGATGAGGCGATGCCGCCGTTGTCCGCCCGCGCCGAACGACTGCAGCGGGCGCAACACAACCTGTTCGAGACCCTGCCGCTGTTCATCGCCGCGGTGCTGATCGCCCATGTGGCCAACCGCGACAACGAATGGACCGCGATCGGCTGCCAAGTCTACTTCTGGGGCCGCGTCATCTATGTGCCGCTCTATGCGTTCGGAATACGCCAGATCCGCTCGCTGGTCTGGCTGATCAGCCTGGCCGGGTTGATCACAGTCGCGGTGCAGATTTTGGTTTGAGGCGGCCAATCGCTAAGCCGGCGCTGTCCCCCACCGTCACGTCGCTTTCACTACGCTTCAGCGCCGCGCCACCTCCCCCTCTCGCTTCGCGTGGGGTGAGGAGGAATGCCGCACTTACTTTCTCCTCCCCCGCGAACGAAGTGAAGACAGGGGGAGGTGGCGCGAAGCGACGGTTGGGCCCAGCACAGGCGGTCGATCTCACCTGATCTCAACAAGGTCTGGCGCGCGCCGAGCGTCGTTTGACTAAGACCTCAAACCACTGCCCGGATCGCGTCGCCAAGCACGGTCGCGATCTGGTCGATATGGCCTTCCTCGACGATCAGCGGCGGGGAGATGGCGATGATGTCTCCGGAGAAGCGGACGTAGACCCCACGCTTCCAGCATTCGTTGAAGATGGCCTGGCCGCGATGGCCGGCGCCGTGGGCGTCAGGCTCGAACTCGATGCCCGCCACGAGGCCATCGTTGCGGATGTCGATCACGCCCGGCGATTGCTTCAGCGAATGGACCGCCTTTTCCAGCACCGGCGCCATCTTGGCGGCGTGGCCGAACAGGTCCTCTTCCTCGTAGATCGCCAGGGTCGCCAGGGCCGCGGCGCTGGCGACGGGGTGGCCGGAGTAGGTGTAGCCGTGGAACAGCTCGATGCCGGGATCGGCCGAGTCGATAATGGTTTCGCGGATGCCTTCACGGCACGCCACCGCGCCCATGGGAATGGTGCCGTTGGTCAGACCCTTGGCCATGGTGACGATATCCGGGGTCACCCCATAGTGGTGTGCGCCGAAGGGGGCGGCCATGCGGCCGAAGCCAGTGATCACTTCGTCGAAGATCAACAGGATGCCGTTGGCCTTGCAGATGGCGGCGAGGCGGTCGAGGTACCCCTTGGGCGGGATGATCACGCCGCCGGACCCGCTCATCGGCTCGACGATGACGGCGGCGATGGCGTCGCCGCCATGGACGGCGATCACGCGGTTCAGGTCGTCGGCGAATTCCGCGCCATACTCCGGCTGGCCGACGCTGAAGGCGTTGCGGGCCAGGTCATGGGTGTCGCGGATGTGGGCGACATTGCCGAGCAGCGGGCCGAACTGCTTCTTGTTCTTCGGCAGGCCGCCGACAGACAGGCCGCCAAAGTTGACGCCGTGGTAGCCCTTGGAGCGGCCGACCAGCAGGGTGCGGCGGGGATCGCCCTTGGCCGCATGGTAGGCGAGGGCGATCTTCAGCGCCGTGTCCGCCGATTCCGAGCCGGAGTTGGTGAAGAAGACCGAGCCGAAGCCTTCGGGGAGCAGGGCCTTGATCTTCTCGGCGACCTCGAAGGCGCCGGGGGTGCCGAGCTGGAAGCCGGAGCTGTAGTCCAGGGTCTCGATCTGTTTGGCGACCGCCTCGGCGATCTGTTTGCGGCCGTGGCCGGCGTTGACGCACCACAGGCCGGCGGAGCCGTCGATCAGCTTATGGCCGCCTTCGTCCTCCAGGATCATGCCCTTGGCCTTTGCGACGACCTTCGGGTCTTTCTTGAAGGCCCGGTTGGCCGTGAAGGGCATCCAGAGTGCGTCGCGAGCGTCCATGGCGTCCGAGGCCTGCGCGGCCCCGCCTCCTCATAAGTGATCGTGTTTTACCTTTAGCCGCCAAACCTCAGGCGATGCCAGCGGCCTTGTTCAATCTGCGCCAGCTTTGCGCGAAGGCGCCCCGAACCGGGGCGGTGGCGGGCGTCCAGGCCAGTCCTGCCTCAGCGGCGTCAGCCTCATCCCAACAGCCCTGAACAATCGCCCTCAGTTCGTTCGGTGAAGTCCCGGCTTCCAGCGCCTCGCGGATGCGTTGGCGGAAGGAGGCTTCCAGATCGTCGCGCACCGCCGCGAACGCCGCCAGCCGCTCCGGATAGGCCTCCAGCGCGGCTCGGTGCAGGCGTTCGTGTCGCCACCATCGGCTTTCCGCGTCGGCCTTGTCGGTGGGCGCCGCGCCCTGGCCCGGAAGTCCGGTTTCGAACAGAACGGGCTTGAAGAAGCTCAAACAGGGCGAGGCGCTTGCAGTGATCCAATGGACGGCCCGTCCCGCGATCCATTCGGACGCCATGGAGCCGACGCTCTGGCTGCGGCGAAGGCCTTCACCGGCATGCATGCAGATCGTCCGGCCCACGGTCTGGGACGGCGCCCAGGTGGGATCGGCGTCCGCCGCCTCGCCGTGATCGCGCAGGATCGCCATCATGTCGGCGACCGTCAAACGCCCACGCTCGGCATCCAGCAGAGCCTGGCCTCGGGCGCAGCGGGCGCGGCCGCAACTGACGGCGTCCCGCTCTTCGTCCAGCAGGTGACCGGCGAAATCGAACCGGCCGGCGCGATCAGTCCAGCCCTGGTCGCGAGCATGGGCCGCCAGATCGTCGCTGCAGCGGTCGAAGTCCGGGCCAAGGCTCAGGGCGTTGGACAGAGACCTGGCGCCCTCGACGCGCTTGACCACCCACCACTGGCCGACGGTCTCGAGGACATAGGCCTCGCGCGGGTCGGCGACGATGAAGCTGTTGTTGTAATAGAACCGGTGCAGGTGGCCACAGTCGCCGCCTTGGCCATGGCGCTCTAGCAGGGTGGTCATCACCTCGATCGCCTCGGCCGCCGTGGCCGCGCGTTCCAGCCCCAACCGCACCAGGTCCATGCCGATCAGGGCGCGGCGGCGCTGGGCGGGGAGGGTGGCGTGGACGGCTTCATTGCCGATGACCACGCCATGCTCATTGGCGCCCATCTCCGCGCCCCACATCCAGAAGGGCCGGCTGAGCAGGCAGGCGTGGGTCTCGGCGATCTCGGGGATGGCGATGTAGGTGGCCTTGAGCATCGCGCCAGGCGCGCTTTGCCGGCGCGGCGTCATCTCGACGAGTTGGGCCTCGTTGCGCTCGCGGTCGCTGTTCTTGGCGAACAACATTCCGCCATCGGCGGTCGCGTCGCCCAGGGCGACCAGGGTGTCGCACATGAGCCAACCTCGTCCTTGGCCTGAGAGATATTCGCACCTCACGCGTCGCGCAAGCTTGACCCGACGCGGGGACTGCTGATCCCTTGCGGCAAAAGTTTGTAGGGGAAGCGCGTGCGTAAAATCGGACTGTGGTTGGCCTTGGCGGGCGTTCTGGCGACAACCCCGGCCTTTGCGGCCAGTGACGACCAGGCGCGCTGGAAGGCGGAAGCCGCTCGCGTGACCATCGTCCGCGACGACTGGGGCATCGCCCACGTTCACGGCCACAGCGACGCAGATGCGGTGTTCGGCATGGTCTACGCCCAGGCCGAGGACGATTTCCACCGGATCGAGATCAACTACCTGACCAACCTCGGCCGCATGAGCGAGGCCGAGGGCGACAGGTTCATCACCCAGGATCTGCGGGCCCGGCTCTATGTCGACCCCGAGGACCTGAAAGCCCGCTACGCCAAGGCGCCGGCCTCCCTGCGCGCGTTAATGGACGCCTGGGCCGATGGGCTGAATTACTTTCTCGCCACCCACCCCAAGGTGAAGCCCGAGGCGCTGACCCACTTCGAACCCTGGATGGCGCTGAGCTTCAGCGAAGGCAGTATCGGCGGTGATATCGAGCGCATCGATCTGAAGGCCCTGGCGGATTTCTACGGTCAGCCGCGCGTGGCTTCCCTGGAGTTGGCCCAGGCTGAGCGGCTGGCGACCCCGACGGGCTCCAATGGCATCGCCATCGCGCCGGCGAACACCGTCGATCACCATGCGCTTTTGCTGATTAATCCGCATACGTCCTATTATTTCCGCTCCGAGCTGCAGATGAGCAGCGACCAGGGCCTGAGCGCTTATGGCGCGGCGACCTGGGGACAGTTCTTCCTCTATCAGGGCTTCAATGCGCGGCTGGGCTGGATGCACACCTCCAGCAATTCCAACGCCGTGGACAAGTATCTGGAGACCATCCTCCATAAGGATGGCGAGCTCTACTACCGATACGGCGGGACGTTGAGGCCGGTTCGATCTTCGACGGTTGTGATCCGCTACCGCGCGGGCGGCGGCGGCTTCGCTGAGAAGAGCTTCACCATCTACAAGACTCACCATGGCCCGATCGTCGCCAGGTCCGGTGACAAATGGGTCGCTGAGGCGATGATGTTCAAGCCGGTCGAGGCGCTGGAGCAGGGCTTCGGCCTGACCAAGGCGACGACCTTCAAGGGCTACATGAAGGTGATGGAGTTCAAGGCCAACACCTCCAACAACACGGTCTATGCCGACGCCGACGGCAATATCGCCTACCTGCATCCGCAGTTCATTCCGCGCCGCGACGATCGGTTTGACTACGACCAGCCGCTGGATGGGTCCGATCCCAACACCGACTGGTACGGGGTACATGCGCTGAATGAGGCGCCGCACCTGTTGAACCCAAAGGTGGGCTGGATTCAGAACACCAACAACGGGCCCTATACATCAGCGGGTCCTGATAGTCCGAAGGCGGAGGATTTCCCGCGCTACATGGACGACACGGGCGAGACTCTTCGCGGCCTGCACGCCATCGCCGTGCTGACGGGCAAACACGACTTCACTCTGCAGGGCCTGCGCGCGGCCGCTTTCGATCCCAGCCTGCCGGGGTTCCAGATCCTGATCCCGGCTTTGCTGAAGGCCTACGACGCCACGTCCGCCAGAGACCCGGTGAAGTCGGCGCTGACCGACCAGATCGCCGCCCTGCGCGGGTGGGACGAGCGCTGGGGCACAGATTCCATCCCCACCGCGCTTGCGGTCTACTGGGGCGAGGCGCTGTGGACAGCCTCCGGCAAGAAGCCGAGCGCGCGCCTGGTCGACGTCCAGGCCCTCATCGCCCAGACCAGCGACGCGCAGAAGCTCGCCGCGCTGCAGGCCGCCTCGGCCAAGCTGACCGCCGACTTCGGAACCTGGCGCACGCCCTGGGGCGAGATCAACCGGATCCAGCGGCGAACCGACGATCTGGTGCAGCCCTATTCCGACACCGCGGCCAGCCTGCCGGTCGGGTTCACGTCATCGCTGTGGGGATCGCTGGCCTCGATCACCGGGCGCAAGACGCCGGACCTGAAACGCCGCTACGGCGAGAGCGGCAACAGCTTCGTCGCGGTGGTGGAGTTCGGCCCCCGGGTTCACGCCGTGGCGATCACCGCCGGCGGCGAGAGCGGCGATCCCGCCTCCAAACATTTCGACGATGAGGCGCGGCGCTACGCCAGGGGAGAGCTGCGCGAGGTCTACTTCTACCCAGACCAACTCAGCGGCCACACCGAGCGAACCTATCATCCCGGCGAACCGCAGCGGTCGCCCGCAACGTAAGCTTGGCCCGCGCGTTGGCTGACTATGAGCGTCGTGGCCGAGAGACCTGCCCAGGGACCTGCTGAGCGCATCGTCAAACCTGGCCTCAGCCAGGAGCGGAAGATCGCGCTGCAATACTGCGCGGTCAGTCTGCTGGGGTTCGCCGTGGATGCGGCGATCCTGCGTCTGGGCCTGCCGTTCGGTGGAGCGGCCTGGGTGCGGGTGATTTCGCTGGCCATTGCGATGCAGGTGACCTTCACTGTCAACGGCCTGTTCGTATTTCGCACCCTGACTTGGCGCACCCTGCCGAGGCAGTGGCTCAGCTACATGCTGACCAACGGGTTCGGGAATTTCTGCAACTACTGGATATTCGTGACCCTGGTGTCCGTGCACTGGACGGTTATCTCGGACCCCATGGTCGCGCTCTGCGCGGGCGCCTTCATCGCCTGGATGATGAACTTCGTCTGCGCGCGGTTCCTGGTGTTCGGCAAGGTCAAGGAATTGGTCGAGGTTGTCCGGCGCCAAGACCGCTAGGCGCCACGGTCGCTGACCAGACCTCAGCGCGCCTGATGTCCCTTGACCAGCTTGACCGTGATGGCTTCTCCGCTGACGGCCTTGGCCGCCCAGGTTCCGCCCAGGCCGCTGCTCGGGATCGGCGTGCAGAAACTGAAGGGCACGCCGATGGGCTTTGCCTGCTTAAGACACAGCTTGGCGCCTTTGACGGTCCAGCCGCCGCTGGACATATCGCCCCGCCGCCCCTCGGCGGTATAGCGCCCACCCGGTTGCAGCCAAAGCTCGCCCTGGCGACCGTCTGGATATGTGGAGACGATGGTATTGCCGAACGCCTCCTGCACCGACGGCGCGGCCGCTTGAGCGCCGGTCGCGATCAGGCCGGCGGCTGCGACGAGGCAGAGGGAAACGCGTGTCATGGGAATCTCCAGCCCGATCAAACGCTAACGCGGCGCGGCTTGATTGGTTCGGCGTGGCGAGGGGCAACGAGCGTGGCCGTGGTGCGTTGAGACCTCATGACGTCCCCATCAGCAGCACCCGCGCCGACATCCGCCCCGGCCGCGCGGCCGGAGATTCGTCGGATCACCGCCGTGGTCAACGCCGCATCGGGGAGCGTTGGCCCGGATGCCGCCGAGGCTCTGCGCGCCATCTTGGCGGCGCGGGATATAGACGCCACCGTGCTGGCCCCGGACCCTCATGAAATCGAGGAGACCGTCAGGCTGGCGGTCAACACCCGTCCGGATCTGCTGGTCATTCTGGCTGGCGATGGCACCGCGCGGCTCGCGGCCGAGCTTTGTGGCCCGGCCGGCCCTATGGTCGCCCCGTTGCCTGGCGGGACGATGAACCTTCTGCCGCACGCCCTCTATGGCAATCGGCCCTGGCGCGAGGCGCTCGCGGCCGCCCTCGACGCCGGTATCGAACGTAAAGTCAGCGGCGGTGTTATCGACGGCCATACCTTCTATTGCTCGGCCATCCTGGGCTCTCCGGCCCTTTGGGCCCGGGCGCGGGAAGCGGTGCGTAAGGGGCGGCTGCTGGAAGCCTGGCGACGGGGCGCCTATGCCCTGCGGCGGGCGTTTACCGGCGATATCCACTATGCGCTGGACGGCGGGCCCCGCCGGGCCGCCGAGGCGATGGTGCTGATCAGCCCTCTGATCTCCAAGGTGATGGAGGAGGAAACCGCTCTGGAAGTCGCCGCCCTGGAGATGCACAGCGCCAGCGAAGTTTTTCGTCTGGCCTTCAACGGGCTGGTGAGCGATTGGCGACACGATCCGGGCGTGGTCAATCAGTTCGCCAGCTACGGTCATGTCTGGGCGCGGCGATCGATTCCGGCCATCCTCGACGGCGAGATTCTCCGCCTGGAGCATGGCGCGAGGTTTGAATTCAGGCCCGCGGCCTTCAGGGTTCTGGCGCCGTCGACCGCACATCCAGAGGCCGCCCTTTGACGATCCGCATCGCCCATCTCAGCGACATTCATTTTGGCGGCGAGGACAAGGGCGCGGTCGAGGCCGTCATTGAAGAGGTCAGCGCGTTCGCTCCCGATCTGACGATCGTGACGGGCGACCTGACCCTGAATGGTCTGCCGCCCGAATTCCGCGCCGCCCGAGACTGGCTGCACCGGTTGCCATCGCCGCTGCTGGTGACGCCCGGCAACCACGACACGCCCTATTGGAACCTGCTGCTCCGCGCCCTGATCCCGTTCGAGCGGTACGAGAAGTTTATCGGGCCGGCCTCAGCCAGCGCCTATGACGCCCCCGGCATTTCGGCCCGGACCTTGAACAGCGCCCGGGGCGCGCAGCTGCGACCGGACTGGTCCAAGGGCGCGATCGATGTCGGCAGGCTTGGCATGATGGGCTGGAGCGGCGCCTCGGCCTTGCGGGTATTCGCCTGCCACCATCCGCTGATCGACATCCCGGACATGCCAGTGACCGGCCATACCCTGGGTGGGCGAGCGGCAGCGCGGGTATTGGCCAGTCAGCGAGTGGAGTTGGTCCTGACTGGCCATGTCCACATTCCTTTCGCCGTCGCCCTGCCCGAAGCGCCGTGGACCGCCTACGCCGTGGGGGCCGGGACCTTGTCACTTCGCACGCGCGGTGCGCCGGCGAGCTATTCGACCATCGTCGCTGAGCCGGGGGTGTTCGAGGTGACCGTGCATGGATGGGTCAACGACCAATTCGAGACCACCCAGACCCGCAGGCTGATCCGCGCCGCCGCTAGCGCTGAGCCCGAGCCCGCTCCGCCAGCACATAGTTCAGCTTCCTGAGGGCGGCCAGCTTCAGCCCGTGCTCCCCGGCGGCCGGCGGTCCGAGCGTCGACACCTCGATGTTGGTGGCGACGTCGATCGCGGTCACCTTCACCGAATTGCCGATCTGGCGCAGCTCGAACAGGACCTCGCGTCCGGGGAGGTCAGCGGCCATGATGTTTAAGGCTCCGCACCCGATATCCCCGTGGTCCCAGATCAAGGCGAAGACTTCAGCCCTCGCGGGACATGGTGGCCTGCGTCGCCGTTCATGTCGACGGCTGTGAAGTCGCCACAAAATGGGCCTAGGCTGACCTGTCCTCATAGCTTGTCAGGAGCCCGTCTTGCCAGATCTGCCCCGCTTGATGCCGACCAAGGCCGAAGCCGAGACTTTCGGCGGCGTCACCTATCATATCGACGGCGAACTGGTGCCTGTGCTGACCGTCGATGTCAGCCGCACCCCCGTCTATTTCGAACACCACATTCTGCTCTGGAAACACTCCAGCGTGCGCATCAGCCTGAAGGCGGTCGCCGGCGCGCTGAAGCGGATGATCGCCGGTATGCAGGTCTTCGTCACCGAGGCGTCCGGCCCCGGCATGATCGCCTTTAGCCGCGACGGCGCGGGCCACATCGTGCCGATCCATCTGGCGCAGGGCAGCGAGCTCGAGGTGCGCGAACACCAGTTTCTCGCCGCCACCGACGCCATCGACTACAGCTTCACCCGCGTCCGGGGCATCTCCAACATGATGTTCGGCGGCACCGGCTTCTTCGTCGACAAGTTTCACAGCCATCGTGGCGACGGCATTCTGTGGCTGCATGGCTATGGCAATGTGTTTGAGAAGGTCCTGGCGCCGGGCGAGACCATCGATATCGAACCCGGCGGCTGGCTCTACAAGGAGCCGTCCGTGCGCATGGAAACCGTCATCGACCGCCTGACCTCAGGCTTGTTCGGCGCCAATATGAACCTGATCCTGAACCGCTTCACCGGTCCGGGTCGCGTGGGGATTCAGTCGATGTATGTGCACTACGCGACGGAGACCTAGGGGGTGGTTTCAGACTTAAGCAATCCACGGGCGCCGTCCTACTCGCCTTAGTTCAGCGAACCCTGATTTTCGCCTTTCCCTCGCCCTTGTGGCGAGGGTCCATTAAGCGCCACAGCAAACCAATAGGAGCGCAGACGGCGCCGTCGCGCCAAACCGCGGCCGTTTAAGTCCAATGGACCCTCGCCACAAGGGCGAGGGAACGGCGTAGAATTGAAGGACCGGGCGGATCACCTCGCCGAGGTCCGGCGCGCCCCTAAACGTCCAAACTCGCCGCCGCGAAGGGGGCGTGGTCCTGGATGTAGCGGAAGCGGCCTTCGGGCTTGCGGCCCATCAGGGTCTCCACCAGGGCCAGGACGTCTTCTTCGTCGTTTGGCAGGGTGACGCGCGCCAGGGTCCGCTTGGTCGGATCCATGGTGGTCTCCTTCAGCTGCGCCGGCATCATCTCCCCCAGGCCCTTGAAGCGGCCGACCTCGGGCTTCTTGCCCTTGAAGGTGGTGGCCATCAGCTCGTCCTTGTGGGCGTCGTCGCGGGCATAGACGGTCTTGCCGCCGTGGCTGATGCGGTAGAGCGGGGGCAGGGCCAGGAACAGCCGGCCCGAGCGGATCATCTCCGGCATGCGGCGATAGAAGAAGGTGATCAGCAGCGAGGCGATGTGGGCGCCGTCCACGTCGGCGTCGGTCATGATGACGATCCGCTCGTAGCGCAGGTCCTCTTCCTTGAACTTCGAGCCGCCCTGGACGCCCAGCGCCAGCATCAGGTCGGCCAGCTCCTTGTTCTCGCCCAGCTTGTCGAGGCTGGCGGAGGCCACGTTCAAAATCTTGCCGCGCAGGGGCAGGATGGCCTGGGTGCGGCGGTTGCGCGCCTGTTTGGCGGAGCCGCCGGCGCTGTCGCCTTCGACGATGAACAGCTCGGTGCCGTCCATGGCCCCGCCGGAGCAGTCGGCCAGCTTGCCGGGCAGGCGTAGTTTTCGGGTGGCCGAAGCGCGGGCGACATCCTTGTCCTTGCGGCGCTTGAGCCTTTCCTCGGCCCGCTCGATGACGAATTCCAAGAGGGCGCTGGCGGCCTTGGGCGCGGCGGTCAGCCAGTGGTCGAAGGGGTCGCGCAGGGCGGTTTCCACCAGGCGCTGGGCGTCGCTGGAGGACAGCCGTTCCTTTGTCTGGCCCTGGAATTCCGGATTGCGCACGAAGACGCTGATCAGGGCGCCGGCCTGGGCGATGACGTCCTCGGCGGTGATGATGGCCGCGCGCTTCTCATTGGTCAGCTCGGCATAGGCCTTGAGCCCGCGCGTGAGCGCCGCGCGCAGGCCGGCCTCGTGCGTACCGCCCTCCGGCGTCGGCACGGTGTTGCAATAGGAGGACATGAAGCCGTCCGCCTCGCCGAACCCCGCCGGCGACCAGGTGATCGCCCATTCCACCGCGCCCGCTTCACCTGTCCGCTCGATGCGGCCGGAGAAGGCCTCGGTGACGGTCTCGATGCCGGCGGTGCGTTCGGCCAGGAAGTCGGCCAGGCCGTTGGGAAAGCGGAAGCTGGCCTCGGCAGGGGTCTGGTCGTGGATGCGGTCGGGCGCGCATTTCCAGCGAATCTCTACGCCCCGGAACAGGTAGGCCTTGGAGCGCGCCATGCGGTAGAGCCGCGCCGGCTTGAAGGCGGCGTTGTCGCCAAAGATCTGCGCATCCGCCGAAAACCGCACCGAGGTGCCGCGCTTCTTCGATGGGCCAAGCTGTTCCAGGCCGCTGGTCGGCTTGCCGCGCGAGAAGGTCTGGCGCCACTCGAACCCGTCGCGGGCGACCTTGACCTCGAGCAGGTCCGACAAGGCGTTGACCACCGAGACGCCGACGCCATGCAGGCCGCCGGAAGTCTCGTAGGCCTTGCCCGAGAATTTCCCCCCCGAGTGCAGCATGGTCATGATGACCTCGAGCGCCGACTTGCCAGGATATTTGGGGTGAGGGTCGACCGGCATGCCGCGGCCGTCGTCCTTGACCGTCAAGGCGCCGTCGGCGTCCAGGGTCACTTCGATGATCTTGGCGTGGCCGGCGACAGCCTCGTCCATGGCGTTGTCCAGCACCTCGGCGAACAGGTGGTGAAGGGCGCGCTCGTCGGTGCCGCCAATATACATGCCCGGCCGCATCCGCACCGGCTCCAGCCCCTCCAGAACCTCGATGTCCTTGGCGGAGTAGCCGGAGGTCGGGACAGGCGCGGTGGGGGCGGCGGCGGTGGGGGCGGGCGCGGGAATATGGACGGGCGCGAGCGCCTCATCGAACAGGTCGGGAGCTTTCTTGGCGGGCGTGGACATGGGTGAGTTTTAGCAGCGATTCGAAAGGGGCGGGCGGATTTGCCGGTCTGAGGGGCTGCGGCATGGACAGCCGCGTCAGATCTGCTCGAAATAGAGGTGGTAGTGGGTGCGGCAGCCGGGATTGAAGCCAGAGCCGCAGGCGGGGCATTGGTTGTCGCAACCCATATACTGGTGGACGCTCAGCTCGACCCCGCAGGCGCCGCAGAGAATGGCGGCCTCGTTCCATTCCGCCTTCGGCCAGACCGCCGTGGCGTGGCCCGCCAGCTCGTCGTGGCATTCGCGGCAGGCGTAGTAGGACTCGCAGCACCGCATCTTGATGGCGATGATGTCCAGCGGACTATGCCAGTGGCCGCAGCGGGTCTGGGGATCGAGCGAGACGCCTTCGACGAGGGGCCGTGTTGAGGAAGGCTTTGCGGCGGGCATCGGGTTTCCCTCTGAATCGGGCGTTGGTCTATCAGCTATGCCGCTCCACTAAACCCCGTTTAAAACCCCGTTCCCTCGCCCTTGTGGCGAGGGCCCATTGGACTCGAACGGCAGGAATTTTGGTGCGACGACGCTATCTGAGCTCGCATCACATCTCTCGGCGCTCAATGGACCCTCGCCACAAGGGCGAGCGAACGGTCAGAGTCCTACCCCTCCCGCTTCATGCTGACGATCGGCACGGGCGGGTCTAAAATCTGGCCCTGCATCACCGGGTTGCGGGCCACGCCGTTGGTCGGCAGCGCCAGGATGGCGCGGACCACCTCCATGCCTTCGACCACGGCCCCGAACGCGGCGAAGCCGGCGTTGTCGCCAGCGGCGCTTGGGTCGGCGTCGAGGTAAGAGGCAGGCCCGACGCAGATGAAGAAGTCGGCGGTCGCCGTCCCTGGCGCATAGCGAGCCATGGAGATGGTCCCGTCCAGATGACGCAGGCCCGTGGTCAGGGTGCTTTCGTGGGCGATCGGCGGCAAAAGCTTGCCCGGATCGTTCTGCAGCCCGCCCTCGATCAGGCCGACGGGACCCGTGCCGCCGGCGCGTGTCGCCCGATAGATAGTCGATCCGTCGTAGCGGCCGGTGTCGACATAGCGCAGGAAGTTGCCGGCGGTGATCGGCGCCTTGTCCTGGGCCAGCTCCACCACGATACGGCCCTGGCCGGTCTGGATCACCACCTTGGGGTTGGTGAGTTGGCCGAACGCCGGGCTGGCCGCCAAGGCGCCCGCCACCGCGAGCAGGCTGCGGCGCCCGATCTTCAGGTCGGCCATGCCAGTCTCCTTGATTGCGAAGGTCGAGCGAATAGTCTCACACCTCCTGACGCCAATCGAAAGCGGCGCCGTGTCGTCCGATGGCCAAGACGCCCGACACATTGGCGCCGCCTGGGCTTCACTCTAGGCTGGCGGGAGTTCAGGAGGGCCTCGCATGATTGATCGCCGCACGCTGCTGTTGACCGGTTCCGCCGCTGTTGCGGCCCTGGCCTTGCCGGAGGTTTCCCACGGGCAGGGGGCCAGCCCGGCGCTCACCCCGCTGCTGGATCAGTTCTTCGCCGAGCGGCTGCAGCTACACCCGGAAAACGCTACCCAGCTTGGTCTCGACAAGGGCGCCAACGCCGGCCTGAAGGGCAAGCTCGGCGACCAGTCGCCCGCGGGGCTGGCGGCGCAACGCGCCTTGACGACAAGCCAGCTCAAACGACTGGAAGCGTTTGACCGCACGAGCCTAAGCCCGCCCGATCAGGCCAGCTACGACACCATCCTCTATTCGCTGAAGAGCGCGGCGGTGGTGCAGGGCTTTGACTTCGGCGGCTCTGCGTTCGGGCCGTCGCCCTACATCGTCAGCCAGATCACCGGCGCCTACCAATCCGTACCGGATTTTCTGGACACCAAGCACAGCGTGGAGACGCAGGCGGACGCCGAAGCCTATCTCTCGCGTCTGGCCGCCTTGGCCGTGCAGATCGACGACAACACCGAGCGCATGAAGCACGATGCGGCGCTCGGCGTCGCACCGCCGGACTTCATCCTCGACCTGACACTGATCCAGCTGGGCAAGACCCGCACGCCTGGACCGGAAGACAATCTGCTGGTTGCGTCGCTCGCGCGCCGAGCCGCGGCCAAGGGGCTGTCGCCGACCTTCGCCGCCGACGCGGCCAAACTCTATGCGGAACGCGTCGGGCCGGCGCTCGACCGTCAGATCGCCGAGGCGAAAACGCTGCGCGCGACCGCTTCGCACGACGCTGGGCTCTGGCGGTTCAAGGAGGGCGAAGCCTTCTACCAGGCGGCGCTGCACGACACGACGACCACCCCCTACACCGCGGACGAAGTGCATCGGATCGGGCTTGAACAGGCCAAGGACCTGTCGGCCCGCGTCGATGCGCTGCTCAGGGCGCAGGGCTTTACCCAGGGCACGGTGGGCGAGCGGATGAAGGCGCTCTACGCCGACCCCACCCAGCTCTATCCCAATACCGACGCCGGCAAGGCCGAGGCGATCGCCTATGCTAACAGCCGCCTGGACCAGATGCGCACCTTGCTGCCCAACGCCTTCAGCCGTCTGCCCCCCTACAAGTTCGAAGTGCGCCGCGTGCCGCCGCAGACGGAAGCCGGGGCGGCGTCGGCGTTCAGCCAGGGGCCGGCCATCGACGGATCGCGGCCTGGCCTGGTCTACTTCAATCTGCACGACAGCGCCGAGTGGCCGCGGTTCGCCCTGGCCACCACGGTGTTCCACGAGGGCCTGCCAGGCCACCAGCTGGAAGGCGGCCTGGCGCTATCCAATCCGCACCTGTCGCTGCTGCGCAAGACCACCAGCTTCCCGGCCTACGGCGAGGGCTGGGCGCTCTATGCCGAGCAGCTGTCCGACGAGCTGGGCGCCTACGACAACGATCCGCTTGGCCGGATCGGCTATCTGAAGTTCCAGCTCTTCCGCGCCAACCGCTGCGTGGTCGACACCGGCATCCACCACATGCGCTGGAGCCGCGAGCAGGCGATCGCCTACTTCGTCGAGCAAGAGGGCGAGGCGCCCGGTTTCGCCGCCCGCGAGGTGGAGCGCTACTGCTCCAGTCCGGGCCAAGCGTGCAGTTACAAACTCGGCCACACAGCCATCGTCGGCATCCGCACCAAGGCCAAGGCTGCTTTGGGGACGCGGTTCCAGATCAAGGACTTCCATGACGCCATCCTCGCCAACGGCCGCGTGCCGCTGGAGGTTCTGGAGCGGGTGGGGGACGACTGGATCGCAAGCCGCAAGACGGCTTAGAGCTCGCACGCTTTCTCAGTTTAGCGCGTTCCCTCGCCCTTGTGGCGAGGGCCCATTAAGCGCTGGCGCGAGCCGTAACAGCACGAACGGCGCCACCGAGCCAAATTACCCACCGTTCGAGTCAATGGGCCCTCGCCACAAGGGCGAGGGAAGAACGAACTCTGTGTGTGGCCGCGTAGGCGCCAAAGAAAAGGGCCGCGGGGCTTAAGCCCCGCGGCCCTCAATCTCGCGGCTAAGCGCTAAGGCCTAGCACTTGTAATACATGTCGAATTCGACCGGGTGCGGGTGCAGTTGCAGCCGGGCGACTTCTTCCATCTTCAGCTCGATATAGGCGTCGATGAAGTCGTCGTTCATCACGCCGCCGGCCTTCAGGAAGGCGCGGTCCTTGTCGAGGTTTTCCAGAGCTTCGCGGAGCGAGCCGCAAACTTCCGGGATCTTCTTCTGTTCGCGGGGCGGCAGGTCATAGAGGTTCTTGTCGGCGGGGCCGCCCGGATCGATCTTGTTGATGATGCCGTCCATGCCGGCCATCAGCAGCGCCGTGAAGGTCAGGTAGGGGTTGCCCATGGGGTCGGGGAAGCGGGCTTCGATCCGCTTGCCCTTGGGGCTGTCCACGTGTGGGATGCGGATGGAGGCCGAGCGGTTGCGGGCCGAATAGGCCAGCTTCACCGGGGCTTCATAGCCGGGCACCAGACGCTTGTAGCTGTTGGTGGTCGAGTTGGAGAAGGCGTTGATCGCCTTGGCGTGCTTGATGATGCCGCCGATGTACCACAGGCACATGTCCGACAGACCGGCATACTTGTCGCCGGCGAACAGGGGCTTGCCTTCGTTCCAGATCGACTGGTGGACGTGCATGCCCGAACCGTTGTCGCCGAACATCGGCTTGGCCATGAAGGTGGCCGTCTTGCCGTAGGCGGCCGCGACGTTGTGGATCACGTACTTATAGAGCTGCAGCCGGTCGGCCATGGTGATCAGGTCGGAGAACTTCAGGCCCAGTTCGTGTTGGGCCGGCGCCACTTCGTGGTGGTGCTTTTCCGGCTCCATGCCCAGTTCGAGCATGACCGACAGCATTTCGCCGCGAAGGTCTTGGGCGGAGTCGACCGGGTTGACCGGGAAGTAGCCGCCCTTGGGGCCCGGGCGGTGACCCATGTTGCCTTCTTCGTATTCCTTGCCGCTGTTCACGGGCAGTTCGGTGGAGTCGAACGAATAGCCGGTGTTGTTCGGCGCGGTGGACCAGCGCACGTCGTCGAAGATGAAGAATTCGGCTTCCGGGCCGAAGAAGACGGTGTCGCCGACGCCGGTCGACTTGACGAAGTTCAGCGCCGCCTTGGCGATCGAGCGCGGGTCGCGGTCATAGGGGGTGTTGGTGTCGGGGTTCAGCACGTCGCAGATCAGGAACAGGGTCGACTGCTGGTAGAAGGGGTCGATGCGAGCCGTCGACAGGTCCGGACGCAGCTTCATGTCGGACTCGTTGATGGCTTTCCAGCCGGCGATCGAGGAGCCGTCGAACATGGTGCCATCGGTCAGGAAGTCTTCGTCCACCATCATGATGTCGAAGGTGACGTGCTGCAGCTTGCCGCGCATGTCGGTGAAGCGAACGTCGACATATTTGACGTCCTTTTCCTTGATCTCGTTCAGGATGTCTTTGTAGGTCGTCATGCTCGAAGGTCCCCTTTTAGAGCGCGGTGATGGTGGTTAGATCGCGGCCGTTCCGCTTTCGCCGGTGCGGATGCGCACGACCTCGGCGATTTCGGACACGAAGATTTTGCCGTCGCCGATACGTCCCGTGCGAGCGGCGGATTGAATGACGTCGAGCACCGCGGCCAGTTGGTCGTCGCCAATCACCACCTCGATTTTGATCTTCGGCAGGAAATCCACGACGTATTCGGCTCCGCGGTAAAGTTCGGTGTGGCCCTTTTGGCGGCCATATCCCTTGGCTTCCAGGACCGTCATGCCCTGGACCCCGAGTTCCTGCAGCGCTTCTTTCACTTCATCCAGCTTGAAGGGCTTGATGATGGCTTCGACTTTTTTCATTGACCGACTTTTGGACTGAAAATGAGCCGGGAACACATATTCTGCCCCGGTCGCTGCAAGCCGCGCCAACCAGCACAGACCAAATGGGCGTCACAAGGGCGCCTCCGCATGATCGTCGCCCCTCGCGGGTGAGGGCGATGCGCAAGCCTATATTTTAGGCGTCAACTGGCGACAATTTCATCACGTTAAGAAACGGTGCTGTGAAGCTTGGTCTTGGGCGCGCGATGGCTCCGACGACGTGCGCACTGGTGCGGCGGAGGCCTAATCTGGCGCCGCATGATGCGACGCGGCGCGAATTTGCAAATGTCGCGTCATCGCCAATCGGTGAAGAGACTGCGGGGTTGATCAAGATTGCAGCGAAACCGCGCCGGTCTTTGCTCGTGCGACGGGTGAGTGGTCCATTGGCGGCGCGGTCATCGAATTGTCGCCAAACCGCGACAGCATTCCGGCAAGTCAGATCGCGCCAAGACGGCTGGAATGCCTTGACCGAAAAGGTAAAACGGCGCCCCTGACGGCCAAACTCGACGATCTGATACGAGGACGGACCCATGACGCGGCTCTATATGATCAGGCACGGCAAGCCCTCGTCGACCTGGGGGCAACATCCCGATCCGGATCCCGGCCTGGACGAGGCCGGCCACGCCCAGGCCAAGGCCGCGGCGCAAATCCTGATCGCCCTGCCTGAGCCCGTCCGCCCGCCGCGGGTTTTTTCCTCGCCCCTGCGGCGGTGCCAAGAGACGGCCCAGCCCTATGCCGACCTGATTGGCGTCGCCGTCGAGATCGATGAGCGGTTCGGTGAAATCCCGACCCCGTCGGCCCTGTCGCAGGACGAACGCGGGCCCTGGCTGCGGGCGGCGTTTCAAGGACGCTGGACGGAAATCAAGGGCGACCTGGACTACGATGAATGGCGCAAGGCGGTGGGCGCGGCGCTCGCCGAACGCGCTGGCTGCGCGGTGTTCAGCCATTTCGTGGCCATCAACGCCGCCATCGCCAGCATCACCGGGGAGAAGAAGGTCCTGACCTTCCGCCCCGACCACGCCTCCATTTCAACTTTCGACCTGGACGCCGGCCGCCTTAGCCTGGTGGAGCGCGGGCCGGAGGCGGCGACGCAGGTCCTGTGACGAGGTCTCCTGTGACTGGGCCGATGGATATCCTGACGGTCGCCCAGATGGGCGAAGCCGACCGCGGCACCATCGAGGCTGGCACGCCTGGCTTCGTCCTGATGCAGCGGGCCGGCGCGGCGGTCGCCCAGGCCATCATCGCCCGCTGGTCGCCGCGCAAGACGGCGGTGCTCTGTGGTCCAGGCAACAATGGCGGCGATGGCTTCGTCGTCGCCAAGGCCCTCGCGGACGCCGGCTGGGAGGTCGCGGTGGCGCTGGATAGCGAGCCTGGCGCCTTGCGCGGAGACGCCGCCGAGGCCGCACACCTGTGGGCCGGCGAGATCGGTCCTTTGTCCCCGGCCAGCATCCTGGGGGCGGAGCTGGTCGTGGACGCGCTTTATGGCGCGGGCCTGTCGCGGCCGCTGGGCAAGCGCGTTGCGGAGACACTCCGCGCGGCCGAGGCGGCCGGCGTTCCGCTGGTGGCGGTCGATCTGCCCTCGGGCCTGCCGGGCGACGCCGCCAAACCACTGGACTATGCGCCCCGTTGCGCCCTGACGGTGACCTTCCACCGCCGGAAGATGGCGCACGTATTGGAGCCCGCCCGCGGCCTGTGCGGCGAGATCGTCGTCGCGGACATCGGCCTCACCTCGGCGCCCAGCCAGCTGTTCGAGAACGATCAGCGACTATGGGCCGCGCGGATGCCCTGGCCAAAGATCGATTCCTACAAGACCTCGCGCGGCCGGCTGATCGTGGTGTCCGGCGAGATGTGGAGCACCGGGGCTGCAAGGCTTGCCGCCCGCGCGGGCCTGCGGATCGGCGCGGGGCTGGTGACCATCCTGTCCCCGCCGGACGCCCTGCTGGTCAACGCCGCCCAGGTCGAGGCGGTCATGGTGCGTCCGTTCGACAGCGACGTGGAGTTGGAAGAGGCCGCTGAAGACGCCGACGCGGCCGTCATCGGCCCCGCCGCCGGGGTCACCGAGGCGACGGTCGCCAACTTCCTCGCCCTGGCCCGGACCGGCGCGGCCATGGTGGTGGACGCCGACGCTCTGACCGTGTTCCGCGACGATCCCGGCGAACTTTTCCAGGCCCTGGATAGAGACGACGTGCTGACGCCCCACCTCGGCGAGTTCGAACGGGTGTTTCCCGGCCTGCTCAAACAGGCGCCCGAACGGGTGACTGCGGCGCGCCGGGCGGCAGAGCGAGCAGGCGCGGTCGTGCTGCTGAAGGGCCCCGACACCGTGATCGCCGCGCCGGACGGCCGCTGCGCTGTCAATATGAACGGCTCGCCCTGGCTGGCCACAGCCGGGTCCGGAGATACGCTTGCGGGCTTCATCGGCGGCCTGATCGCCCAGGGCATGGACAGCTTTGAAGCCGCCTGCGCCGCGGTCTGGATCCACGCCGAATCCGCCGGCCGCCACGGCCCCGGCATGATCTCGGAAGACCTGCCGGACCTAGCCGTCAGCGTGCTGAAGGACTTGTGGGACGCACGGTAAAGCTCTCCACCGTTCCGTCGCCCTTGTGGCGAGGGTCCATTGGACTCGAACGGTAAGCGGTTTTAGCGCGATGGCGCAGTCTGCGCCCCTACCACTCTGCGCCGCGCTCAATGGGCCCTCGCCACAAGGGCGAGGGAACGGGGGCGGCGCTCAGTTGAAATCCGGCGTGAAGCGGATGTTGTTGCGCTCCAGACCCTTCAGCACCACCTCGACCCCGCCGGATTTGATCATCCATTCCAGCCGGTGATCGCGATATTCGCGCTTGAACAAGCCCTGCTCGACCAGGCTGGCGACGTCGACCATGCCGGTGTTCAGGGCGCGGATGTCGGCCACCGTCGCGGCCACGGACGGCCTGGCGTTGGCCCGCTCCAGCCAGGCCGAGAGCGCCGAACCGGCCGTTGGCGGATGACCCACGCCCAGCGCGCCATTCACGTAGGGAACAACGGCCAGGTCGCCCCAGCCGAAGGCCTCGCCGTTGAACCAGGGGCGATCGCCCAGCTCCCGCTCAAGCCAGCTAAAGAAGCCGGCGGTCTGGCCAGCGGCGCGCTGTTTCAGCGTCTCCGCGAGCGGCCCCTCCGCTCGCTTGAACCAGCTTATCTCGCCCATGGCCCAATTGATCGGCTCGAAGTGGGTGTCCATCACCTCTTCCAGCATGCGCACCCGCGCGCGCTCGGCGGCGGTGACGGGCAGCAGGGGCGGGGAGGGCCAGCGGTCCTCGATATATTCCAGGATGATGGTGGAATCGAACACCGCGACATCGCCGTCCAGCAGGGCGGGGACCTCGGCGCGCGGATTGGCGGCCAGGAAGGCGCCCGCCGCACCGCCGGCGCCCATGCCATCCGGCAGGATGGCGCGGAAGTCGACACCCTTTTCCCGCAGAGCGATCTTCACCTTCTGGCCGTAGGGCGATAGGGGGTGGTCATAGAGGGTGATCAAGGTCTCGCTCATCGCTTAAGCCTCTTGTTGTCTGGCCAACGCCGCTCGCACCAGCGCCAGGCGGTCGTTGCCGAAATACATGTCCGTCCGGTTCACGAAGATCGTCGGCGAGCCAAACCCGCCTCGCGCGATCACCTCTTCTGTATTGGCCTTGAGCTGGTCCTTCACCGTCTGCTCGCCGATGGCCGCCATCAGCCCGGCAGCGTCTACGCCGATCGCCGAGCACAACTCCTCGATCACCGCATCCTGGGAGATGTCGCGATCCTCGCCCCAGTAGGTTCTGAACGCGGCCTCGGCGAAGGGGACCAGCTTGCCGCTGTCGGCCAGGACGATGCAGGCCCGCATGACCTTGACGCTGTTCACCGGGAACACCGACGGCGGCATCTTGATCTTCAAACCGGCCGCCCGCGCCCAATCCTGCAGGTCCTTCAGCATATAGGCCGCTTTGGCCGGCACCGGGACTTTACGGCTCTCATAGACGCTCGGGTTGATGCTGTTGAAGATCCCGCCCACCAGGATCGGCCGCCACTGGATGTCGGCGCTCAGCTCCGCCGCCAGCGGCCGGATGTTGTGGAAGGCGAGATAGGTCCAAGGGCTGGAGATATCGAAGAAGAATTCGATCATGCGCACGCCTCCCGCCGCCGGCTTCGCGGCGTTCGGCCCACCCTACGCGGCGCGGGACAGGTGTCCAACTATCGCTTCAGCCAGAGCGGGTGAGCGACCGCCGGCGCTGGCCACCACCGTCGGCTTCGCCGACACCTCCCCCTGTCTTCGCTTCGCTCGCGGGGAGGAGAACGCGACTGCTGATATTTCTCCTCACCCCCGAGCGCAGCGAGAGAGGGGGAGGTGGCGCGGCGTGCAGCGAAGCGGAACGACGTGACGGTGGGGGCCTGCGCCGGCGGAACGATCCAGCGGGACCGCAACCGCCGTTACCCCGCCGGCGCCGTCCTATACCGCCCGAACCAGGCCAGGATGGCCGACGCCTCGGCGGCTTCCTGCGAGGGGCGCGCGGCAAGGCCGCCGTGGCTGGCGCCCGGCACCCGGACGAGGGCGCTGGGCACGCTTCGCAGTTGCAGCGCGGAATAGAACTGCTCGGCCTCGCTGTCCGGGGTGCGGTGATCTTCCTCGCCGACCATGACCAGGGTGGGCGTCTTCACATTGCCCACCAGCGACAGCGGGGAGCGGCGCCAATAATCGGCCTGGTCCTCCCAGGGCATCTTGCCGAACCAGTCCTGGGCCATGCCGTTGTAGCCATCTGTGGTCAGCACCTCGCTGGTCCAGTTGATCACCGGCTTCTGGGTCGCCGCCGCCTTGAACCGGTCGGTCTTGCCGACGATCCAGGCCGTGAGCAGGCCGCCGCCGGACCCGCCGGTGACGAACAGGTTGTTCGGGTCCACCGAGCCCTTGGCGATGGCCGCGTCCACCACGCTCATCAGGTCGTCGTAATCGTGGCTGGGATAGTTGTCGTTGATCTGGTCGGCGAAATCGAAGCCGTAGGAGGTCGAGCCCCTGGGGTTGGCGTAGACCACCACATAGCCGGCCGCCGCGTAGAGCTGCAGCTCGGAGGCGAACACCGGCCCGTAGGCCGCGAACGGGCCGCCGTGGATCTCCAGGATCATCGGATATTTCTTCGCCGGATCGAACCCGGGCGGGGTGATCATCCAGGCGTCGATTGGCAGCTTATCCACGCTCGACGCCACCTGCATGTGGGTGACCGCGCCCAGGGTCTTGCCGAAGAAGAGGTCGTCGTTGAGGTGGGTCAGGCGGCGGACTTGGCCGCCCTTCGCCACGGCCACATCGCCGGGCTGATCCGGCGCGCCTTGCGTGAAGGCCACGGTTCCGTTGGCCGCGACGCTGTACTGGCCGCCGGTATAAGGCCGGTCCAGTTCCTCGCCGCTCATGCCCGCCGCCACGTCCTGCACATGGCCGTCGAGCGCCACGTGCGCCACCTTCGCCACGCCATGATCGTCGTATTGCACGAACAGGCCGCGGCCATCGGCGGCCCAGCGCGGCGAGCCGACCGCGCGATCCAGGTTTTCGGTCAGGTTGCGGACGTTTTTACCGTCCCTGTCCATGACATAGAGGCGGATGTCCTCGTAGCCGCGATGGCGGTCGGCGAAGCCCAGATAGGCGATCTTGTCGCCCTTCGGCGAAACCTGCGGACCCGCGTTGGCGCCAAACCGGTCGGTGAGCTTGGTCACCACCCCATCCGCCAGCTTGACCTCGAATACGTCGGATTCGCTCGGCTCCAGCGCCCAGGCCTTGTCGCGGTTGCCGCTGAAGACGATGGACCGGCCGTCGGGCGCCCACGACAGGCCGCCGTCCTCATTATAGGCCCCGAAGGTGAGCTGACGCGTCGCGCCGCCTTCCGCCGAGACGGTATAGAGGTGCTCGAACCCCGGCTTCAGATAACCCTCGCCGTCGGCGCGGTAGGTGACCGTGTTGATCACCTTCAGCGGCTCGGCCCATTTGGCGCCCTCGGGCTTGGCCAGGGGCGCGCCCAGGCTGGCGCCATCGTCCAGGGTCAGCATGGAGAAGGCGAGGGTGCGGCCGTCCGGCGACCAAGCCAGATCGCCAGGCGACTCCGGCAGTTGCGCCACCCGGGCGGAGGCCCCCGTGGCCAGCCACAGCACATAGAGTTGCGGGCGGCCATCCGCGGTCGACACATAGGCCAGCCGCCTGCCGTCCGGCGACCAACGCGGGGTGAAGGCTGAACCGCCGCCGGTGGGCACGGGCGTCTGGGCGCCGCTGGCGACATCCACAAACCAGATCGCCTTGTGGGCGCTGTCGGTCATGATGTCCTCGGACGAGCGCACATAGGCCACCACCGCCCCGTCCGGCCGGATCTGCGGGTCCTGGGCCTGTTCGAGCCCGAACAGATCGCGCGCCTGAAACGTCCGCGCGGGGCCCTCCGCAGGGACGGCGAGGGCGGCCGTGGCGGAGAACAGCAGGGCTGCGCCGGCGAGCAGGGTGGTGCGGATCATGGCGAGCCCTTCGGAGGTTTGAGCGGTTGAGCTCGTACGTATCGGAATTTGAGTGGGTTTACATCGGTGACTGAGCGCCAGGGTTCCGCAGCCACCTTGCCATCGCCCACCCCCCTCGCTAGACCCGCTGCGCCTCGCGGATGTGGCGGAACTGGTAGACGCACTAGATTTAGGTTCTAGCGCCGTGAGGCGTGGAGGTTCGAGTCCTCTCATCCGCACCATGGAGCCCGCCCGCCCGCCAGGGGACTTGGATAGCCGCGGCGAGCGTGACATAAGGGCGTCATTCGCGCCGCCGTATCCCGGCGGCGTCTCTGTTTCAGCTATGCGGCATGGCCGCGCGCCGTAAGAGGCGATTGGGTTCGGAAATCACGATGTCGATGCAGATTATTGAAAAGACTGGCGAAGGCCTGAGCCGCGTCTATGGCGTCAAAGTGCCGGCCGCCGACCTGGGCGCCAAACTCACCGCCCGCATCGCCGAGATCGCGCCGCAGATGAACCTGAAGGGATTCCGTCCCGGCAAGGTGCCCGCGGCCCATGTGCGCCGCGTCTATGGCAAGTCGCTGATGAGCGAAGTGATCGAGCAGACCATCAACGAATCCAGCGCGAAGGTGCTGGAAGACTACAACCTGCGTCCCGCCACCCAGCCCGACCTGAAGGCCGAATCGGACATGGAAAAGGTGTTCGCCGGTCAGGCGGACCTGGATTTCGAACTCGCCGTCGAGCTGATGCCGGACTTCGAGCCGATCGATCCCTCGACCTTGAAGCTGAAGAAGCTGGTCTATCTGCCCTCCGACAAGGAAGTCGACGAGGCGGTGGCCGAGCTGGCCAAGTCCAGCCGCACCTATGAGACCCGCACCGGCAAGACGGTGAAGGCCAAGACCGACGACCAGCTGATGATCGACTTCATCGGCCGCATCGATGGCGAGGCGTTCGAAGGCGGCTCGGCCGAAGACATGCCGCTGGTGCTGGGTTCGGGCCGGTTCATTCCGGGCTTTGAAGAGCAGCTGGTCGGCGCCAAGCCCGGCGCGACCGTCACGGTCAAGGTCGACTTCCCGGCCGATTACCAAGCCGCCAACCTGGCCGGTAAGGCGGCCGAGTTCGAAGTCACCGTCAAGGACGTGCAGGCGCCGGTCGCCGCGCCGATCGACGACGACTTCGCCAAGAAGCTCGGTCTCGACACTCTCGAGGCCCTGAAGGACGCCATGCGCAGCCAGCTGGAAGGCGAATACGCCAACCAGACCCGCTTCAAGCTGAAGCGCGCGCTGCTGGATGAGTTGGACAAGGGCCACAGCTTCCCGCTGCCGCCGCGCATGGTCGAAGCCGAGTTCGAGACCATCTGGCGTCAGGTCCAGTCCGACCAGGACGGCGGCGGTCTGCCCCCCGAGGACGCGGACAAGTCGGAAGACGAGCTGAAGGCCGAATATCGCAAGATCGCCGAGCGCCGCGTGCGTCTGGGCCTGGTGCTGGCCGAAATCGGCCGCAAGCATGACGTCGTGGTCTCCGATGAGGAGCTGCTGCAGGCCATGCGCATGGAAGCGATGAAATATCGCGGCCAGGAGCAGCAGGTGTTCGACGCCATCCGCCAGAACCCCGACGCCCAGACCCAGCTTCGCGCCCCGGTCTATGAGGACAAGGTGGTCAACATGCTGTTCGACCTGGCCAAGATCACCGACAAAAAGGTCTCCAAGGAAGAGCTTCTGAAGGACGACGACATGCCGGAAGGCTACGCCGCGTAAGCTCCTCCGCTCATCCCCGCGAAAGCGGGGACCCATTGAGCCGAAGCTTCGTGGTCCGCGCCACCACCTTTCGCAGTCGCGCCATGGATCCCCGCTTTCGCGGGGATGAGCGGGCTGGGTGTGGCCATCCGGTGTCCGCGCAGCCTTGCAACCGGCGCCGGTCCACGCGATATCCACCTCGACCGGCCCGGTGCGAGTCACCGTGAGCCAAGGCTGAGACAAAGGACTCTACATGCGTGATCCGCGCGATATGGCGATGAACCTGGTGCCCATGGTGGTGGAGCAATCCAGCCGGGGCGAACGCGCTTTCGACATTTTTTCGCGCCTGCTGCGTGAGCGGGTGGTGTTTCTCAACGGCCCGATCGACGACGGCGTCTCGGCGCTGATCTGCGCCCAGCTGCTGTTCCTTGAGGCGGAAAACCCCAAGAAGCAGATCGACATGTACATCAACTCACCCGGCGGGATGGTGACTTCCGGCCTCGCGATCTACGACACCATGCAATACATCAAGAGCCCGGTGGCGACCCTCTGCATGGGTATGGCCGCCTCCATGGGCTCCTTCCTGCTGATGGCCGGCGAGGCGGGCCAGCGCGTCGCCCTGCCGAACGCCCGCATCATGCTGCACCAGCCGTCTGGCGGGTTCCGTGGCCAGGCTTCGGATATCGTGCGCCATGCCGAGGACATCGTTAAAACCAAACGCCGCCTCAACGAGCTCTACGCCAAGCATTGCGGCCGCACCTACGAAGAGGTCGAGCGCACCCTGGACCGCGACCACTTCATGAGCGCCGACGAGGCCAAGGAGTGGGGCATCGTCGACCAGGTGATCGAGAAGCGCGAAGACCCGGCCGAAGAGACGAAGTAGGTTTCGATTTCTGGCGCTCATCCCCGTTTGCGCAGGGATGAGCGCTGACTAGACGCGCTCGGACGCTGTCTTCACAAAAACATCCCAGGTCGAGGGTTCGTCGACCTGGAACCGCTCGAAGTCCTTGCCATCCGTGGTGCGGACGTCGGCGAACAGGCCCTTGGGGTCCTCATGGAAATGCAGGAAGGCGCGGCTCTTCAGGTAGAAGACGCCGCGTGACTTCTCCTTAAGCGCTGGAATCGCCCGCACGCGCTCGATCAGCGGTTCAAGCTGGTCCAGAGCCGTGGCGCCGGCGTGCTTCATCGCTCAGGCCGATCCCTTGAATACCCGCATGCCCTGTTCATCGGCGAGGCCGAGCATGGCGTGGTCGCCGCCGGTGTCGCCATAGGCGGCCTCAAGGCGAACATCCTCCCCGAACACCTCGCGCAGCCGGCGCACCTTTTCTTCCCCTCGGCAGTTTGCGCCCTCAAGCCGCCCCGTGAACCGGCCGCCAGCGTCGAACTGCAGTCGCGTGCCCAGCAGGGTGTCCGCGCCCAGCCCGCGCGCGAACGGGGCGACGATGAGGTCCGGCGAGGCGGTGACGATCACCATCCGCGCGCCTTCGCCCTGCCAGCGTTTCCAGCTGCGCACCGCGTCGGGCCGCAGCAGCTTGCGCGCATGGGTCTCGGCGAATCGGCGCGCGAGGGCGGAAATCTCATCCTGGGACAGTCCGCCCAGGAAGGCGCGGGCGAAACGGGCCTTCAGCCGCCCGCGATCGCGATGAAACGTAAAGGCGGCCAACGACGGCGATAGGCCCGGCAGAGAGGCGACATAACGTCCCATCCCCGCCCGCCATTGTAAAAAAGCGACGAAACTGTCGCGGCTGGTCAAGGTTCCGTCGAAATCGAACGCCACGATAGGCCTGAAGGGGCCTTGCGTCTGGCGCGCTTCGTCATCGTCCCCCATCTAGGGAGTTCCTGGCGGCGCGCCGTCACAGAAATACATAGGTATCATTGAAAACCACCCCCTGCTCATGTGGTAACGCTTGTGATCGGGCGGCGGATCGGGGAATGTCAAGGATTAGACAACCACCGGCGCATATCCTGCAAGTTCGTTCGCATAGGAACGGCGGGGGGTTGGGCGACGAAGGCCTTATTGGCTAGAGTCGCTTCGGAGCGAGAACGACCATGACAAAAGCCGCCAGTGGCGACACCAAGAGCACCCTCTACTGTTCTTTCTGCGGAAAGAGCCAGCATGAGGTGCGCAAACTTATCGCCGGTCCAACGGTGTTCATCTGCGATGAATGCGTTGAGCTGTGCATGGACATCATCCGCGAGGAGCACAAGATCGCCTTCGTCAAGTCGAAGGACGGGGTGCCCACGCCGAAAGAGATTCGCGAAGTCCTCGACGACTATGTGATCGGTCAGGACCACGCCAAAAAGGTTTTGGCGGTCGCGGTTCACAACCACTACAAGCGGCTGAACCACGCCCAGAAGAACAACGACGTCGAGCTGGCCAAGTCCAACATCCTGCTGATCGGCCCGACCGGCACCGGCAAGACCCTGCTGGCCCAGACTCTGGCCCGCATCATCGACGTGCCCTTCACCATGGCCGACGCCACGACCCTGACCGAAGCCGGCTATGTCGGCGAGGACGTCGAGAACATCATCCTCAAGCTGCTCCAGTCCGCCGACTACAATGTCGAACGGGCGCAACGCGGCATCGTCTACATCGACGAAGTCGACAAGATCAGCCGCAAGTCCGACAACCCCTCGATCACCCGCGACGTCTCGGGCGAGGGCGTGCAGCAGGCCCTGCTGAAGATCATGGAAGGCACCGTCGCCTCCGTGCCGCCGCAAGGTGGCCGCAAGCACCCGCAGCAGGAATTCCTGCAGGTGGACACGACCAACATCCTGTTCATCTGCGGCGGCGCCTTCGCTGGCCTGGAGAAGATTATCTCCGCGCGTGGCAAGGGCACCTCGATCGGCTTCGGCGCCACCGTGGCCGATCCGGAAGATCGCCGCACCGGCGAGGTTCTGCGCGGTGTCGAGCCCGACGATCTGCAACGCTTTGGCCTGATCCCGGAATTCATCGGCCGCCTGCCCGTGCTGGCGACCCTCGAGGACCTGGATGAGACAGCCCTGGTGACCATCCTCACCGAGCCGAAGAACGCCTTCGTGAAGCAGTACCAGCGCCTGTTCGACATGGAAAACGTCGGCCTGACCTTCACCGATGACGCGCTGAAGGCGGTGGCCCGCAAGGCCATCACCCGCAAGACCGGCGCCCGCGGCCTGCGCTCGATCATGGAAAACATCCT